>JAEEGI010001581.1_pt1 | contig 56636 bp, 50 predicted proteins | sample 8958751 | NCBI WGS metagenome assembly JAEEGI01 (sample SAMN16246545, study PRJNA631951) | gut metagenome | biome: gut microbiome; feature: rumen; material: KS-attached | host: Bos | place: Iran: Karaj | collected 2018-10
GTTTTTTCCTAGATTAAATGAGCTGGTGGCGGAATCCATTTCGGCTTGCGATAGACCGTACTGTGCAATGACTGGCAAGACGAAAAGTAAGGTAACAAAAGCCAACCCTAGAATTGTATAACCAATTATGAAGCGATACCGATACAAAAAAAGCTTAGAAACTATAATTTTCTTCATACTGCTATTATAACATATATTGGTTTGATGCGCTTAAGTTAATAATGAACTACTCATGCTCTTTATCTAAAGACATAAACCTCGATCTTGCGCCGTCGAAGTATAACTCTATGGTACCAATTGCGCCGTGGCGGTGTTTTCTTATGATAAGCTCTGTAATATTAGTATCTTCTTCCTCTGGCTTTTTGTAGTAATCTACACGGTGAAGGAACATTACGAGGTCGGCGTCTTGCTCGATGGAACCAGATTCGCGAAGATCAGAAAGTACTGGGCGTGGATCGTCACGTCCGGTTACATTACGTGATAGCTGCGCCAAAGCAATTACCGGAATACTTAGTTCGCGAGCAAGAATCTTGAGACCGCGCGAGATCTCGGTTACCTCTTGGACGCGTTGGCCTTTGTAGCGTTCGCCACCTTGAATTAGCTGCAAATAATCAATGATGACTACTCCAATATCGTGGTCGTGCATTGCTCTTCTAGCTTTATTACGTAACTCAAGGATTGTCATGGAGCTTGTGTCGTCTATGTAGATTGGTATCTCGTCCATTTCGTCCATAGCGTCGCCAATTCTTTGGAATTCTTCGTCTGTTAAATTGCCGGTACGCATGCCCCAGTTGTCTACTCCGGATACTGCAGAAATCATGCGATCGACAATTTCATTTTTAGCCATCTCTAGGGAGAAGAATAGAACTCCTTTTTTGTTGATGCTGGCGATGTTGTAGGCTAAGTTTTGGGCGAAAGTGGTTTTACCCATGGCTGGACGTGCACCAATAATGATGAGGTCACCTTTTTGGAGGCCAGCGGTTTTTTTGTCTAAATCTCTAAAGCCGGTTTTAAGACCACGAAGCGTTCCGCGGTTTTTATGTAGCTCTGCAATTCTCTCAAGAGCGTCGGCGAGAAGCTCGTCCATTGCAACATAATCGCTTTTTACGATTTTGTCGGAAACTTCGAAGAGCTCTTTTTCAGCTTCACCTACTAATGCGTCGGTATCAACATCATCTTCGTAGGCTTTTTCGGCAATGGTGCTACCGGCTTTTACGAGTCGGCGTCTTACGGACATTTTCTCGACGATTTCCGCATAGGCTTTGGCGTGTGTAGCTACTGGCACAAAAGTTGATAATTCTGTGAGATATGCTGCTCCACCTACGTCTTTTAGCTTTTTGGTGGATTTTAGTTCCGAGGTTAAGGTGAGAAGATCGATTGGTTTGTGCTTGTCGTATAGGCTAACCATGGCTTCAAAAATAGTTTCATGACGCTTATCGTAAAAATCGCGTGGACGCACGATGGTCATAACTTCGGATATTACATCTTCGGCAAGCATAATCGCACCGAGAAGTGATTTCTCGGCGGTTATATCTTGTGGCGGAACTTTTCCGTTTTTATCACTCAAATGGGTTACCTCCTGTGTCGCTTTGCACTGTCCCACCCATTATATCAGAAATTTTATCAATTACGGCATCGTTTTTGGCCCCTTCTGGATGTTCTCCGACTTCATGAATAACAATTTTGATGCCCGAGGCGGCTCGGCCTAGGATGTCTTTATTGTTGTCACGCGAGAGAATTGCTTTTACGATTTTTCTATTTGGATATAGGTTTAAAATTCCATTTGCGTAGGAATAATCGCTTTTTAATAATTGCGAATACACTGTGTCGTTTAGGTTTTTAATTTTATCGAGAAATTGTTGCCAGTTGAATTGGATGGATGTGGGCTTCGCTTTTGGCGTGTCTTCTTCTTGGCTTAGGGCGGGTGATTGATTTTTCGGAGTTACTTCTTGGGGCTTTGTTTGGGGTATTGTTTTAGGCGCTATTTGGGGGATTATACGAGGAGGGCTCACGGCTGGCTGACTAACGATGTTTGCCTGATTACCTATGGTGCTGGTTAGAGCTACTAGGAGTCTTGCTTCTTCAAATGGTGGCCTAATATCTGTTAGTTTGGCGAGTAGGGGCAAGGTAGTTGGGTTTGGTTTTTCGATAATTTTTTTAATTATTTCTTCCGACAGTATTTCGGGCTTAACTCCAGATAAAAGAAGGTCTTTTAACGTACCAGTAATAGACGGCAAGTCTTTGGCTTCGTACTTTAATAAAAGTTCAGATATTTTCTCGTCATCCGGCAAACCCATGGCGGCGATAACCATTTCTTTTGTGATTTCCTGATCCGACAACGTTGAAATTTGATCCAAAAGCGATAACGAATCTCTAAATGATCCGCCGCCTCGCTTTGCGACGATTTTAATTGCATCGTCTTCTATTTTGATGCCTTCTTTTTTTGCGATTGTTTTTAAGAATGTCGCCATAGAATCGACATCGGATAATTTGAATGTGTATACTTGGGTTCTTGAAGTTATGGTAATTGGTACTTTGTGAGCGTCGGTGGTAGCTAGAATAAAGATAACGTGGGCCGGTGGCTCCTCGAGAGTTTTTAAGAGCGCATTAAATGCTGGCGGTGTTAGCATGTGAACTTCGTCGATAATGTAGACTTTGTACTTGCCGATAGATGGAGCAATGGCTGCTTTTTCTCTTAATTCCCTTATGTCGTCGATGCCACGATTGCTGGCGCCATCTATTTCGATAATATCTACATAACTGTCTTCTGGTTCATATTTAAACCCGTTGATTTCGTGTGCCAAAATCCTTGCCACACTGGTTTTGCCGCATCCTCTTGGCCCAATAAAAAGGTAAGCGTGGTTTATTCTGCCGGACTTTAGAGAGCTGGCAAGCGGTTTTGTGACTTGCTCTTGACCAATAATTTCGGCCAAGCTAAGTGGACGGTATTTTCTATATAAGGCCTTCATAGATATATTTTAGCACGAATTTAGAGAGCTGCTTCTACTGCGGCCCATGTAGCATCGTCGTTATTGGCTGGAATAGTGACTGATACCTGTGAGCCTTCGTGAAGATGAAAGTAAGTGACGGAAGCGTAAAGAATTTGATATTCTTTGCCTGCAATTTCTACGAAATATTTATCATCATGATGAGTCAAGGTGCCGATAACGGATTTACGTTCTACCGGGCCGATTTGCTTGTAGAGGAATTTGCCCTCATTAGTGATAGTAAGCTTCATGATGTCGCCCTCAACTAGCTTAGATTTAGAAGCGTAGTTGGCCGGGACTGGATAGTTTTTGCCATCTGGGCCAATCATTATTTGGCCGTCGAAAATTCCTTCTATTACTTTGCCATCTGGGTTACTGACTATGGTATCTCGTGGTGCAGTAATTGCATCACCGTCGCCAATAACTGAAACTAATAGCTCTTTGGCTGCAGAAAGATTCATTTCTGCCTCGCTTAAAAGGCTTCGTAACCTTTTTATTTGTTTTTCTGGTATTTCAGACATCACCTCGCATCCTGTCTAAATATAGTATTAGTATTATATTATATCCATTCGTTAGTAAAGTCAAGGATTTTATTTGAAAGTTTTCCACCAAGTTAACAGTGGTTCTTAGCAAAGTGTTGTATTTTTTACAATAAACATAAGTAGTTTGTATCTGAATAGTATTTTTCGGGACACACTCAAGGCCGTTCGGCCAGGCTTATGGTCCCGAAAAATACTATTCAGATACTTAAACTAATGTATATGCTTCTTGTAATATACTTAAAGCTGTTTGGATGAACTTATGGCACTGAAAAATATTATTCAGATACTTAAACTAATGTATATGTTTTTTAAATATACTTAAAACTGTTCGAATTAGTTTATGGTCTTGGATGAGCTAATTAGATGTTTTAAATAAGCCGGTGTGCTTTTTGCCATCGTATATCATCGTTGGAATGCCTTTAATTTTTAACTCGTTCTCGATGATATTCTTATTCTCGTTCATTTTATTGGTAATTTCTGGATAGTTGGTAGTTTTACGGATTTCGGAGATTTCTTCGTCTTTTAATCCGGCTTGTTTTAGCCATTGTTCGATTTTGGCCGCTGCTTCTTCTTTGGTGTAGTCTTCGTTAAATTTATTTTGATACGAAATTCCTTCACTGTTTTTACCGGTAAATATGCGGTCTAAAATTTCTAGTGACATGCCGGAGTGATATTGTTCGGTTGCGAACATGTATCTTACGATTGTTTCTGAGTTTTTAAATTTGTAATTTCCGTCTGCATCTTGAATCGCAAATGGAACTAGCCTTACGTTATATGAATCAAAGAAGGCAGTACTCTTTTGGTTTTTATATGACGACATACAGACTGTGCAGCCCGGATCAAAGATATCTATTGCTGTGGGCAAATCTTCAACCTCGTTTGGATTAATTGTGATGTAATTAAAATTGTAATCTATTGCATTATAAGAGCGGAATTTGTCTGGGACGGCTTCAAATATTTCCCCCCATTCGGTAAACCATCTACCGGTTGCTTCTATCGGGTTAGCGGGTTCGCTCTCATCTATGGAGCAGATTTCTGCGCCTAGTGTACAAGCTGAAGGTTTAGTAACATTGCAGCTACCTAGTGCCCAGAGGGCCAGTAATGATTTTACGGCAGTAAGAATTGCCCAGATAGCTATTAGAACTATAACAATGGATAAGATTTCGATAAGGATTGAGAGTGGTTTAACCCATTTGGGGTGTTTTAGCATGATGCGGCTAAGCAACGTGTTTTTGACATCCTCTTTAAAGCCGGTTTCGCATTTTTGTAGGCGGACTTTTTTCCATAAGCAGCCCCAAGACTTTTTGAGGGCCTTAAGGTAGGCTTTCCCTACTTTGGGTTTGAAGATTGAAATTAGCGCTACAAATACGCCAATTAAAGCTAGAATAATAAACGCTGCTATACACACCATATTATTACCATTTTAACACATTATTTGTTTTATTGCGTGTTAACTATGCAACGAACGGCATTTCCGCGATAAGTATCACTTGCGCCTGTTGCTGGGCTTACCGTACTTGCACTGAAATAGAAATGGCGTGCTAGCCATTTTCCGCCTGCCGTTGATGACCAGTATTCGCCATATGCTCCTCGGCCGCCATGATTTGCTCCGTGCACGAAGCCGGAGAAAATAAAATTATTTGGAAAATGACGTAGTCGTTGCGACATGATAACGCCGGTTGGTGTCGTGCTGGACATCTGCATTGTTGTAGCTATATTATTAGCTTTTTTGTATCCGCCCATACTATTGCTAAGGATTCCGTAGTCGCCATTTATCAATTTTGTGTCATTATGCCCAGTGGGTAAATGCCATCCAGTTGGGCAGATGTCACCTACGGTGTTTTCATTGTCTACCATGTCCCATATGCCTCTTCCGGCCGTAGATGAGTACCAGTTATATAAATTACCGTAAGAGTAGATATTGGCATTTGGGGATGTCATGTCGGTTGATTGAGTATATGAGGCTCTGTTTGCTGTGTTGTCGGTTCTTAGCCTAGATTGGTCAGAGCAGCTAGTTTGGTAGCTTATCGTACACCACCCTTCTGGAGCAGTATTCGCATCGTAGGCTACATCCGAAGTTGGCGAAAGATTAGTATACGTAGTGGAATCTGAATAGTTGTGTTTCAAGGTAACACTCGTTCCATTATTCAGCGGATTATTAGTATTACTCGTAGTTAGAGTTGTAGCTACGGTACTACCATTCTCTTCATGGGTGTCTGCTAGTCTTAAGTTTTCTATAATCCAACATTTGCCATCCGCAAGTTTAGCTATAGCATAGGTTTGGCCATCACGAGTATCAGTGAGAGCTGAAACACTAGAAAGTCCTGCAGTAATAGACCAGGTGGATTCATCGGAATCACCTTCATCATTATAAGAAGCTGCGGTTAAGCTTCCACTACCGGTACCACAAAGCTGAGATACTTTGGATGAATCTTGCAAATTGCCTTCAGACTGAATCCATATAGCATACAGAGCTAAACCATTATCGGTAGTGCCATTTGGCACAGTAATGTCTTCATTTGGTCCGTAGAAATTAGCACTAGGGTTGGTCTCATAATCATAAGCATCAGACCAACCAGCAAAGCCATAACCGTCTCTAGAGAAATTGGAAGCAAAGAGTTTTGTTGTATCCCCATCGCTCGCCGATTGCCTACCCATTGTGCCTTCTGCAGTATTGGCATTCGCATAATAATTGATATATCCTGCGGTAGTAGGTTGTGGTGATATTGGGGTTTCGGTTTTGGGGTGGACTAGGGTATATTTGACTTTGCCGCTATAGGTATCGGCGGCTTGGGTTTTCGAAATGTATGCTGCGTAGGTGGTAGTTAATTGGGAGCCGGTTGCGGTGGAGCCGACATCGGTGCCGGAATCTCTATGGGCCACCTTGGCATATGCATCTGGTACGGAGCTATAGCTGCCGTAGCCATTATCTAGTGTAATGGGATAGGCTGGTGTGGGGCTCGAGATGGTGTTTAGCTTCATGGCCCAGTTAGAAGTTGCTCCGCTGGTGGCTGTGCCGGTGGTGATTTTTTGACTGTTGCTTGCGCCAACTAATTTGGTGTGATCTTCTCCAGTATATTGATCACCAGTAAATCCGATAGCGTAGATAGCAAAACCTTCGTTATCATTACAAAAGGCTTTTAAGGTAGTGGTGCCAATGTCGGCTTGATAGGTACCGTTTGTTATTTCCGCATTGTGTGATGTCATGCCGGTGCCAGACATGGTGCATGAAACGCTAACAGTTACATTTACGTTGTCTATTACTGAATTATCTGCATTTGTGGTGGGTGATGATAGAAACGCGCCAGACACTATGGTGATACTTAACAACAAATTCGTAATTGTTAAATATTTCGTTTTGCTCATTTAGATATCTCCTTACTATGATTATTATAGCATAAGGGTTTTTCTTTAGTAAATGATCTTTTGCATGATTTTTTTGATTTTGTCGATATCTTCTGGGCGATTATGTAGTCCTAGTGAGAATCTAACTAGTGGTGGCATACCAAGTACATGGTCTAGATAATAATGGACGCAGAAGTAGCCAGTGCGAGCCATAATATTTTCTCGCGACAAAGCGGTGCCAAGTAAGTGTGAATCTATTTCTTCTACGTAAAATGACATAGTAGGGTTTGCTTCGTGGTTTACCATATGTACCTTGCTGGAGCCAGATAGAAAATCATATAACTCCGTATAATTCTTTTCTAGGTTTTGCCATTCTTTTTTAGGTAGTTTATTTAGCCAGTCTAAAGCTGCGCCAAGCCCTACGATTTCTCCCCAAGCCTGCAAGCCAGATTCGAATCTGGTATAGCGGTGTTCCTTCCCTGTTGCGGATAAAACATAGGCGCTCTCTTTGACGTCATCCACCATGCCACCACCAACAAAACCTTGTGTCATTTTATCCATTAAATCATCTCGCCATACAATTACACCAAGTGAAGGTGCATATAATTTATGGGCCGAAAAGCATATTGCATCTGGTTCTTGGTCGCGTAAGATGTCGCTAGAATGCGCCATGGCCTGCGCGGCGTCAATAATAATGATTCCGCCAGCTTTATGTACGGCTTTTATTACTTCTTTGATATTTAGCAGTTTGCGGCCGTCAAAGTTGGAGGCGCAGTTTATTACGACTACAGCATCGGTAAAATCATAAGCATCGATATTGATCGAACCATCTTCATTTCTTTTTATTACTTCGCGTGGCAAGCCTGTGCGTTCAGAGAAAGCAATCGTGGCTAAAAATGGCGAATTGTGTTCAATTTCGCTAGTGATAATTTTTTTGAATCCATCGGGCTTTAATTGTGACAATATTAGATTAATGCCGTAAGTGGTGTTAAGCGTGAAAGACGTAGTGTATTTACGCGGAGATAGTTTTAAAAACTTTAAGACTTTTTCGCGAGTGGCCTCTACCTTTTCGTCAGTCTCTATACCCCATTTGTATTTTACGCGCTCGCCACAGGAGTTGTGCTCCGTATAGTACTTATTGATGGCGTCGATAACTGGACGTGGGCGCAAGCTTTGGCAGGCCGAGTCTAAATATACTTCCCCCTCACCTAAATAATCAAAATCGTTCATAACAGCTATTTTATCATAAAAAATAAAACCTGGTATTTTACGCGCGGTCCGCTCACGCAAAGAACTATAATTAATTTTTCGTCAGGCCTGCGTTGGAATTCCAGTTCCGTACTCGGCCCGGAAAAATGAATCATAGTTCTGGTTCGCGGAATGCTTGTAAATACCAGGTTTTATTTGTTAAGATAACAATTAGCTAACGATTTTGATTAAGCGAGCTCTACGGTTGCGCCAGCTTCTTCTAGTGATTTCTTCATTGCTTCGGCATCGTCTTTAGCGACCTTTTCCTTGACGGTAGCAGGAGCAGAATCAACGATAGCTTTGGCTTCACCAAGACCGAGTCCGGTAGCTTCCTTGACGGCCTTAATGACGGCGATTTTTTGTGCGCCAGCGTCCTTTAAGACGACGTCGTATTCGGATTTGCCCTCATCGGCAGCGGCACCTGCATCGGCAGCAGGACCAGCAGCAACGGCAACTGCGGCAGCAGCTGGCTCGATGCCATACTCGTCTTTAAGAGTGTTTTTAAGTTCGTTTACTTCGAGAACAGTCAATTTAACTAGTTCTTCGGCTAATTTTTTGATATCTGTAGCCATATTAGTCCTTTCTAATTAGTATTTAGGTTGCTTAGTTTAGATGTGCTTCTAGCCCAGAAACTATACCAGATAGTCCACCGGCAAGAGCAGAAATGCTGTCGGTAGCTGGAGAAAGTAGCTGCGCCACCACCTGTGCAATAAGTTCGTTTTTGCTTGGCATGGCAGCAAGGGCCTTAACTTCTTCTTCGGACAGGCTGTTTCCAAGATTGGAGAATCCTCCTAGAAGATTTAATGCATCATGAGTTTTGGCAAATTCGGCCAAAACTTTTGCCGGCGCTACTTCGTCTTCGTTGGAAATAGCGTAAAGCAGTTGGCCGGTTAAACCAGTAGTGTCGGTGTCTTTATAGACGCCGATTTGACCCATTGCAACACGTACAAGGCGGTTTTTTACTACTTTGATTTTAACGCCAGCTTCTCTAGCGGCTTTGCGAAGCCCTTGTAACTCTGCTACTGTTAGGCCTTGGTATTTGGCGTATACGGTAGTTTTTGCGTTTTCTAAAAGCTCAGTTAAATCAGCAACCAATTCGTTCTTTTTATCCTTTGAAATTGCCATAAAAAGTTCCTTTGGTTATTGTTGATATTTAGTTAGCTAATTGTTAAATAGCGTCACCAAATAAAATTATAAGAATTTCCTCGGTGGCATAATTAAGATTTCTCCGCCACTGTCTTTGGTAACTACTTCTATTATAGCACAAAAAAATACTAAAAGCAAGCCATAACATTGTGTTCTCGGACACACTTAAGGCCGCTTAGTCAAGCTTATGGTCCTCGAACACATTGTTATGGCTTTTCTAGCTAACTTTTTTTGTGGTAGCAAATTGGAAGATTGTACCGAGCAGGGCAAAGGCGCCAATTAATGGGAAGTATAGGATTTGCTCGTCGAGTACTGGGAAAATATTTAAAAGCGCTACGGTTAGTGCATATGCGCCAGCTAGGGCTGTAGCTATAATAATGGCTGGTTTCATTAGTGTTGTGGCCGCTGCGCCTGCCACTACGCCAATAATTGCGCCTATGGCTAAGGTTGGAATTGATGTGCCAAAGTATTGTACGGTAATCATCATTACTAGGAAGAAACAGATTCCGGCCAGACATACCTTTTCGATTGAAAATCCAAGTAACGCTAGTAGCAAACCGCCTGCAATTGGGAGCAAAATTTGGTATAATTCACTTCCTGCAATTTGTGGTACCATATTATTAATTACCGGCATCAAAAACATCATTAGATTGTAGCCAATTAAGAACCAGATGATGAAGAAGGCCAGTTTTTTTACACGGTAGCCAAACAACATTAGTGCTAAGCCTAGCGCAGCCATGATTAATAATTCAAAAAGTGGCATCCCCCTAAACTGGGTCTTGATTTCTTCTAAGATGTTTTCCATAAACTAATTATACAATTAGTTGTAAAGGTTTTCAACGGCGATTGATGGGCCCATGGTGGTAGAGACAAAGACGGACTTAACGTAAGATCCCTTGAGCGATGCTGGTTTTTGGGCCTTTAAGCTATCGAAGAATGTGTTGGCGTTTTCAAGTAGTTTGTTTGTACCGAACGAAAGCTTACCTACGCCAATATGCACGATGGATTGCTTATCTACACGGTATTCAACCTTACCAGCTTTTGATTCTTTAACGGCTTTTTCTACGTCCATAGTAACTGTGCCGGCTTTTGGATTTGGCATTAAGCCTTTGGGGCCAAGTAAGCGGGCAAATTTACCAAGTTTTGGCATATATTGTGGTGTAGAGATGAGAACGTCGAAGTCGATATTGCCTTTTTCGAGGCGTTTTAAGAATTCTTCGTCTTCGGCGATGTCGGCGCCAGCTGCTTTGGCGGTTTTGCATACGTCAAGTGGTGCGAAAACGGCTACGCGTACGCTTTTGCCGTTGCCATTAGGTAGTACAATGGTGGTGCGGATGTTTTGGTCGGCCTGACGTGGATCTACGCCGAGTCTGGCGTGAATTTCGAGGCTAGCATCAAATTTGGTTGGATTAGTTTTGATTGCTAGATCAATTGCATCTTTAAGGGTGTAAGTTTTGCCTTTTTCGATTAACTTTGCCATTTCTTGGTATTTTTTGCCACGGCGCTCAATCTTAGGACGCGTAACTGGAGCAGTACCTTTTGGCTTGACATTTGCTTCTTCGGCCTTGCGCTCTAGCTTGCGAGCTTGGCGTTCTTCTTCGGCTTTAACTTCTTCTATGTGTTTTTTAGATTTTTTGCCAGATTTAGCAAAAGTTTCAGGTTCTTCGACCTTTTCTTCTTTTGCTTTCTCGGTATTAGCTTTTTCTAAGTCTTTAACCGTTTCTTCGGTCATTTTGGTCCTTTCTGTGGTAATAGCGAGCGAATGCTCTCCCAACCTTTATCTTATTTTTCGATATTATAGCAAAAATTAAGCATTTTTGCAAGCATGAAAAAGGGGCGAACAAAGTGCGTTCGCCCCTTCTTTTTAAGGTGCGTTGGGTTAGGCGACCTGAGCATCAATGCTGCAGATGGCCTCGATGGCCTCGTCAATGTCGAACTCGTCGCGCAAGCGGCGGAGCTGAGGATCCGTCAGCTTGGCTAGGGCGCTCCTTGCCTCGTTAGAGGTCTTCTTAGACCAGAAGCTCAGCGAGAAGCTATGCTTCCCTAGGCAGCTCAGCTTGTCTCTGTGCTGTAGAGCTGTGAGCTTCTCGCGGAAGTCCTTGTTCATGTACCATTCGACCATGAGTTGGTTTTCTGCGGCCCTGCGTGCTCGATTGCCCATGTGGTTTTTCTTTGGCACTTCAGTCCCCTTTATGTCGATTTTTTATGAATCTACAGCTTTGTTGATGCTTGCGGGTTGAAAGGGGCAGGACTTCTTGACCGACGTGATATCATCGCTAACCTTTCTCTTGTGTTTAAAGTACATTCTGTTAGATTGGAGGCTAATCTCCTAATCCAACGGATTTGTTTATTATACGAAAAAGTAATGCTTTTGTCAAGTGCACATAGAATAGCTCTGCTAGATGTTGGCGGGGCTGATTAACAGGCCGATGGAGTAACATTGATTCTTCTTTAGAGCCTGCATCTTGCCAATAGTGCCGACTTTTTAGGGCTCCTCTCATGTTCACGATTAGGCATTCGATGCTACGAGCATTGCTCTCGCGTGAAATAACTTTGAGAATACCAGTGTGAGCTTTAGCAAGAAAACATCCGAGTTTTTCCTTGCTTTCTATCAGCAAGGATTTGGATCGCTTTGGTCCTATAAAAAAAGATACCTCATTTGAAGTATCTTTTTTTAAATTGTTCTTATTAGTCTACGACTTCTACACCCATAGAACGGGCTGTACCGGCTACGATTTTGATGGCGCCTTCGATATCGATGGCGTTTAGTTGATCCATCTTTTTCTCGGCAATTTCTTGAAGTTGGGCTTTGGTGATTTTGCCAACTTTGTCTACGTTTGGTTTGCCTGAGCCTTTATCGATTTTAATAGCTTCCCGGATTAAATCATCAACTGGTTGACCAAGGCTTTTCCAGTCGAAAGTTCGGTCGTCGAAGACGCGAATATGTACAATAACATTTTTGCCCATTAAATCTTTGGTGGCTTCGTTGAATGGATTAATAAAATCCATCATATTGAGTCCCCATTGACCAAGGGTTGAGCCGACTGGGGGCCCAGCAGTTGCGCGTCCTGCGGGGATGCGTAGTTTTAAATTTCCTATGACTTTCTTTTCTGCCATATATAAATTACCTTTCTAGTGCGTAACAGGTTTATTATAACAAATTTTCGACAAAATTGCAATTTGTGGGCTTTTGATGTTTTAGCTAAGTTGTTTGACTTGCAGAGCATCGAGTTCGACGGGCGTTTCGCGGCCAAACATTGATACCATAACTTTTAGTTTGCCCTTAGCGGCGTCAATTTCTGAGATTGAGCCATCAAAGCCCTTGAATGGGCCGTCGGTAATGGAAACAACTTCACCAACTTCGTATTTGACAGAGAATTTAGGATCTTCTACACCCATACGCTTTTTGATTTTGGCGATTTCTTTTTCGGATACTGGAGTTGGCTGTGTGCCGGTGCCGATAAAACCGGTTACCCCTGGGGTGTTGCGTATGATATACCAGGTTTCGTCGGACAATTTCATATCTACAAGTACGTAGCCTTGCAAAATCTTGCGGTCTACAATTTTGCGCTTGCCGTTTTTAATTTCGATCTGCTTTTCTTTTGGCACGATTGCTTCAAAAATTTTGTTAGCCATTTCTATAGTGCCGGTACGTTGATTGATTGAGTCGGCTACCTTATCTTCGTAACCGGAGTAGGTAGAGATTGCGTACCATGCTCTTGTGTCATCATATCTGTTTACTGCCATTTTTTTCTCCTTATCCTAATATTAAATTAAATAACCAGCCAAAGAATAAATCTAGTAATAAAATTAGTACCATAAAGAATGCCGTGTAGGCTAATACTGCTAGTACCATCTTCCATGTGGCTTTGCGGTTGGGCCATCTGACTTGCCTTAATTCGTGCCAAGCACCTTTTAAGTATCTACCTAGAGCAACAAAAGGCCTAAACAGGATAAAAACTTTCTTGCCATTTTTGGTTTTATTTAGATTTTTTTCGGCCCTTCTAATGGATTTCTGTTTGACCTTGGCAGATTTCTTGTCTCTAATAGTGACTTTTTTTCGCGTGATTGTTGGTGCGTCCGATTCACTATCATGAGAAGAAGAATCTTTAGCTTTAATCCTTGTGATCTTTGCCATTTTACTCCTTACTATTAAAAAAAGTCTGATACCAGACTTGTCAAGAGTATACTACTTCGGGAACAAATAGTCAAGATAGTCTTTCATCATTCTGGCACCAGAAATAATGGGTAAGAAGTTTTTTAATTGTGTTTTTATTGTATATTCTAGATCGTAGTCGTTTTCCCAGATTGAGATAGATTCTTCCATGCGCTGATAGAGCATATCTAATTCTTCTGATTCGTCGTTTCCTGATACATTTAGATAAGAATTAATAGAAGCGTCTGCAACTCCGCCGTCGTGGGTAGAAATTAAGATGTCAAAATTGGCAACGTCTTTCATCCATGATGTGCCGCATGCTTCAAGGCCTACTATTGGGATATTAATAGAGGTATTGGATCCGCAAGATAGGCCGTAGGCCAATTCTTCGTCGTAATCCGATAAATAATGCACATGTGTTCTTAGATAATCATCTTGATCGATTTTTGATAAAAGTGCATATAGCTTATGTAGCATATTTTGGTCGCCCGTATGCACTCGCCCAGCAATGATGTAGTGAGCTCCGCGAGGTTCCAGAATATTTTTTAGGCGTGTTATGTCGGTGAATGGCAAATCCGGGCGCTTATAGTCAGCAAAACGTCTTTTAAAATCGAATATGTAATCGTTTGTGTTAAATCTTAGAATGTTATTGTTTTGATCGGGCCGATTTTTAAGAATACTATTTAGACTGTTTCGACCATCTTTTTTAAATTTTTTAATAGCATCTGCATCTATAGACGGTAAAACGTCGACATAATTTTTTGACGGCAACCCATATTGGTCTATTAACCCGATTTCTTGGTAATAATTGTAAAGATTTGGCAACATCCAGTTTTTAAGATCGATTCCGTTAGTGATAGCTTTAAATTTGACCTTGCTACCTGCGATGTCGTGATAGTTGGCGACCCTGGCATGCAGTTTCGACACCCCGGAACGAAGTTCGGCGATTTCTATAGTAACTGAAGAGAGACGTATTTTTTCATTGACAAATTTATCTGATAGCCATTTTTTTACGGCTAAGGATTTTAGGTTTGGAAAAACAAATTCCTCAAATTGGCTATACGAAAACTCGGCTTCGGCTGCTTGCACTAATGTATGATTGGTGTAGAGGGTGTGTTTGCGGGTGTACACGACTGCTTCGTAAAAGTCCATTCCGTTTGAGGCAAGTTCGTCTAGTCTAGCTAGCGCAGCAAAGAAAGTGGCTACTTCATTTAAATGTATAATTGCTGGTTTTAGTCCGACTAGCTTTAGGGCGGCATATCCGCCAAAGCCTAAGGAGACCTCCTGATATAAACGGTGGTCGGAGCCGCTAGTGTTAGAATATAGCTCTCCAAAGTTTGGCTCTGTAACGGATAGTATTCTAGTTGTATTGAATCTTTTTTCTATAACATCTAGATTACAAAGTCCACTTCTTGTTTTGATAGTAACTTTATCTATATGCTTGAATCCGAATTTTTTGTAGTCTACTTTTATCTGTTTATCGTAGATTGTGCGGTCGCGAAGTAGTTGGTGAGATTCGCTTGGGTAAAATGGTGTTATTAGTACAAACGGTACAGACATTTGGTCGGCTACGCGTCTAGTATCTGCAGCTAGAACCCCTAGTCCTCCACCCCCACGAATCCCGTCTCTTTGGTCGTATAGCTCGATGGTCCAATATGTATATGGGCGCTCACTGGTAATGGATTTGGTAAGATGTTCCCTGCCTATTGCTTCATAAAAAATATCGGTTTCTTCTATATTTTCTAGTGGATGATAAAAATACTGCCCATCTTCATCGTTCATGGTTATGATTATATCATAGCTTTTGGCTATACTAATACCAATATTTTTTTGGTAATTTGTCGGCTATCCTTTGATGGAATTCATAATCAAAGCCGATGAGTCGTTTTTGATTTTTTTCTTTAAAATATTTTTTTCTGATATAATCTGCGGTCATGATTTCGCCGGGGATTAATTTATACTTTTTGCCAAAGTTTAAGCCTCTTTTATATCCTTTTGGCGGCAGAACTGCTAAGGGTAAAAAATCGCAATTCATTTTTTTATCATTGTATAGTTTTACGGCTAGCATGGACATTGTTGGAATGATGTCTTCTTCTTTTTTGTAGGCTTTTTCATTTTTAAAGACGGTACTTTGTCTTGTGGCGGGAGGTGCAACGAAAACTACACCACCATCCTTTAGTGCCTCGTGCGATAGTTTCGTGTAAATGTCTCTGAACTCTTTTTTAAGTCTTTGGCCTTGTTCGTGCAAAAAAGTACCTTCTTTAAGATTAAGTTTTTCCCATGTGTTTGGCGTAATGGTTGGGGTGATGATGATGCCAAGGCGTTTAATGCGATTGAAGTTTGGTGCCAAGGTTTCGTACCAGGGCAAATTAACTGGAAAATACATTGGCTTGTCGCCCATGATATCGATTTTCATCGTAAGAATGCGCGGTATTTCGCCGAGGGATGGGTGATTAAAGCCTGCAACAATGCCGTTTGCTCGGTCTTTTGGCATGCCTCTGTAAGAACCAGGCGTTACTTTAGACAATACTTTTACTAGTTTTTTTCTTGCCGCTAAATTATGCTTTTCGGGGTCGTTTTTAGGGCCAGTGGTTTTAAAAAAGAGATTAATAGCGGCGTTGCACGCTAGGCCAACTGGCACCATTTCCCTCCTAAGGTTGTCTGAGCCTAGGGTTGACAAAAGTGAATAATTGTGATGTTGGATTTTATCTATTATTTCTTCTGCCGAAAGTTCTTTGAGCTCTTTCCTAGTAAAAGTTTTCTTCTTAGTCATGATGGCTTCATTATAGCATTATTTTCCTGGTTGTGATAAAATACTAGTAGTTTGGGGTGTCGCCAAGTGGTAAGGCATCGGGTTCTGGTCCCGACATTCGTGGGTTCGAGTCCTACCACCCCAGCCAAGAAATTAAAGAAAGACCCACAGGGCCTTTTTTTAATTTCAAGTCCCTACTATTAGCCGATTTTCCGAAAATAAAATGTTATAATCAATTTATGATTATAAAATTTTTTTGGCGGTTATTCTATGGATGGGTTTTTGCGCGGTAATCCGGAATCGTCTGAAGTCGAGCAAAGGGACGACCAGGAGCCACTAGAATTGGCCGTCAATGGTCTGTCTCGTGTTGTTGGCGAGCAGGATGATGCTAACAATGATAGCGGCGATTACGAGGAAGAAAATGACTACGATGATGATTATGGCGAAGAAGATGATCGTGACGATTATTATAGTGAATATGAGGAACAGCATTATGGCGAGGAGCGTGCCGATTTCGATGAAGAAAAATTAATACTCCAAGAGATTCCTTTACCAGCGGAAATCTTAGAACGTTATTCTTTCCTTAGCGAATTACCACATGGTGTCGCCGTCATGGGTGGCGTAGCTCGCAGTATAGCAAGGGAGATTATTACTGGAGAACGTGAGCCTATTCGCGATATCGATCTTGTAAATATTACTGATGAAGAAGGCAATAGTGAGGTTGACTATGATACCCTAGATGCACTCTCGCGTAAGTTTATGCCAGACGATTATGCCTTCGGCCATGGTATCGGAAATGATACCCTAGATCACTATTTTAAGACTCGTGATTTTACGATTAACCAAAGCCTGATTAAAGATGGCAAACTCATTATTAGCGATTTTGCTTATAATGACTTCCAAGAGAATATTATTCGACCTACTTATTTTGAGCATCCCTATGACGGTGACGATATGAGTAGTCGGTTATTCCTTAAGGCCTTGATGATGAGGAGCGTATTGTCGCAAATTTCTGATTCTATTCCTCTTATTGAAGATATGGAGCGTCCAGAGTATATCGGTTCCTTTGATACGGCCCTATTTCTAAATAAAGCTATGAGTCGTGGTGCCAAAACAGCTCGCGTATTTACGGAGGATCTTGCGGATTGGGATATTATTTCCGAAGATTACGCTGGTCGTCCAGTCGCTCTTGCCAAGGCATTACTAGAGGATGTCTATACATTCGAGTTTCGTCCGTCTACTGACGAGCGGTTTAGAGATATTCAAGAGTGTGAAGATATGAGTGGGTTCTTCATTCCGCCGTCTATGTTACGTTACCATGCCTCAGATCCAGTGATTCGTCGCGCAATTGCCGACTACGAGGATGGCTTAGGGGTGCTTATCGACAGCGAGAACGAGCGGATTTCTGGCCATTATACGCAAGCCGAATATGATGACATCAATCGTTCTTCCGCCCATGACGATGATTATTTATCTTCCGGGGCGTAGTCCTTTAGTCGTTGACGGGTGTCTTCCTTGTAGATGGTTAAAGCCTGCTTAATTTTGCCCAGCCAAATCATAAGTATAATAAAAGCCCTCTAGGGTTCTTATTTTTTATTCGATAATCCTTTTGCTGTGTTTTTCACTATCTCTGCTAGTTTTTCTTTATCGTCTATGTCTTCAACTAAATACATTGGCTTCGCGTTCGTATATGGGATAGATTCTGACATTTTGTATTGTTCGTTTTCCGGAACAATTTTAATAAGTAGGCGATCGTCGTAAATACCACCAAACAGAACACCTGCTGAATAAAGTAAAAACTCGCCCATCATTGGACGGCAAGTTACGTCTGGAACTTCCGATAACTGTTCTAATATGAAATCACAATACTCTTTGGTGCTTGCCATTTATTTCTCGCAATTTTTCTTATGTGCTTTGAGCTTCTTCATTGCCCAATCATAGTGAGAAGATAGACAACTTACGAAATATGAGCCAAGTACTGAGCCGCCAACCCAAGGATACATACCTTTGGTGAATAATTGTTCTTCACTTAGGCTTTCGGCTAGTTTCATCACGTCTTTATGCGACTTTTCGAACATTTTTCTTGCATCTTCTAGTGAAGTCTTTTGGTGTTTCTTCCAGTATTCGACATTCATATCGCCGTAAGTCTTCCAAGTGTATGGTTCTGGCAAAAATGGTGCATTACCACCTTTATTTAAGTTTGTATCGACGAATTCTAGCAACATTCGGTGCCATTCGTATAGATGTACCCAAATATCGCGTAGATTCTTGTCGCGCCCCCAATGGCGTTCTTTCTTTGATGGATCGCCGGAGAAATCAAACTCAGTATTCATTTCTTTCTCGCTCATTCCATCAGCCATTTCAATCAGCTTAGCGTAGTACTCTTCGCCAGCCTTTAATAAATCTTGTTTGTTGTGTGGTCTTGACATAAAAAGTCCTTTGTTTACTACTTTAATTATATCATTTTGAGCCAACTATTTTTCTGGATTATACTCCTCTAGTCGATTACGGATATCTTCCTTGTAGATTGTTAATGCCTGCTTAATTTACCCCAGCCATAATCAAAGAGCAAAAATGAATCTGTAAGGATTTATTTTTTTATTTGTTATTCTGCAGGCATTTCTGAATATCCTTAATTTTTTGTTGGTCCTTTGGGCGGTTATGTTCAAGCATCCATTCGAGTGTTAATTCGAGCGATTCGATCGGGCAATTATCAATAAGTCTTGTATCGTCGTCATTAAAATCTGATACTTTGACTTCAATATTGTCGCCAATTTCATATAGATCTGGATATTTAGAAGACTTTTTGAAGTTAAATCTCGTTTTCAGCTTTTTGAAATAGGCTGGTTTTACTCTAATATCAATGTCGGCCGTTGAGTCCTTTATGCCATACAAGAGCATAACTCCGCCAGAGATTACGCGGTAATAATTCTTATCTAATCTTAGTGATTCTAGTTTCTTGATATATTCTCTTCTGTCCATATCATTCCGTACTTATTATAAACTTACGACGATTATATCACCTTGGCCTTATTAGCGATGACTGTTTTTTTGTGTTTGCCCGATTATTATTAAATATCTTTTTTATATATGGTTAAAGTCTGTTTATCTTTGCTTAGCCATTTCAAAAAACTTAAAAGCAGGATTAGGCTGTCACCAAAGCTTAAAGCGAGTTTTACTATCCTAGAAAAAGCCAGAAGCAGACTCCAGAGGAGTCTTATTTTGTTCTTGACTAAATATATGTTCTATGATATAATATATAGTATGAGAAAGGGTTTTATGCTAAAAGGTAGTGTTTCGAAAGTAATAATATATATGCTTGCGACGGTTGGTATCGTTGCTACTCCTGTTGTTGGCGGTATTATTGGTAGAGCTATAGAAGACCAACGTTGGTCTCGTATCTGTGATGGCGTTAATATTGTTGAAATCTGTCAAGATAATAGCGGCACCAAGTATAAAAAATATCTTCTTCATGCGGCGGAGCCAGAAAAAACTAAGCAAGTTCACCATGAAGCTGAGCCAGAGAAAAGCCATATTGTGAAGCATGATGCGGTCTATGGCACAAGGCAAGTTAGAGGTGACTGCATAAGAACAAATATATCCTATAAACATGGTACATGTGCATTGTCAAGATGTCGTGATGGCATGTATTCTGGTTCTACTGGTTGGGGTACGTGCAATTATCATGGCGGCGTGGCTGTTACTGGTGGACCATGGTATCAATATACTACTGAAAGTTATGTAGTTACTCCTGCTTGGGAAGAAAAAATAGTTGATGTTCCTGCTAAACCTGCATGGACGGAAACAGTGGTTGTTTCTCCGGCAAAGGCCGAGTGGATCGAGAAAATAGTTGAAAAATAAAAAAGTTGCAAAACGGCGCTATTCGCTCCTAAGCGCTTCTACTGGATCTTTTTTGGATGCTGAGCGTGCTGGGATTAATCCGCCGATTAACGTTAGTACGATGCTTAGGATTATTAAGAAAGCCGCCATTTTTTGGTCGAGCGAGGCCGAAAGCGGAATATCGCCAATAAAATGATGAAGAATGGCGTTAATAATAGGTATCAGCAGATACGATATCGTTATTCCGAACAACCCTGATAAAAGCCCTATAATGACTGTCTCCGCATTAAAGATGGATGATATGTTGTGTTTGCTGGCGCCAATGGCTCTTAAAATGCCTATTTCTTTGGTTCTTTCGTAAACCGAAATATAAGTTATGACACCGATCATTATCGATGACACTACTAGCGAGATAGATACAAAGGCAATTAGTACATATGACACCGCATCGACAATTGTTTTAACTGACGACATCAGGATTCCGGTTGTGTCAGTATATTCTATTACTTTGTCTTTGGAGTCATATGATTCCATTAGTTCGTTATAGTCGTCTAAGAAGTTTATAAAATTTGTTTTCCCGTCGAAGGATTCAAAATAAAATGCCATTTCGAATGGATTATCTAAATCTTGATATCCGAGCAGTGCTAAGTTGGTAGACAAAGTTGATTTTTTCTTCGTAAACATTGCGTTAACAATGCGAGATAGTTCTTCCTCGGTGAAGTTAAGCTTAAAAGCGGAAAGGAGTTTACCTTCGTCAATATTAAATGCATTTGAGAAACTTGAGGTAAGATAAGATGTTAAGTTTCCGATTTTGGTTAGAATTGCTTGCTTCATCGTGACTTCAGTAATTGCGATTGCTAAGGTACTGAAAGTCTTGTCTATTTCTGTCATTTTTAAATACTCGTCGATAGTAATCGTTGGGTTTGTGGCTTTTACTCCAAGAAACCCTTTAAGAAGTCCAGCAAAAAATGTTTGAAAGTTTTCTTTAGGAATAAGATAATTATCCGTTAAGTCTGAAAAATCCTGCTCGCTAATAAATTCATCGATTGTAGATTCAATATTGTCTTGATTGATTTGCCCGCCCGACATTATTATTTCGTAGATTTTTTGCGTCAATGCTTCCGCTAATTCTTTAAACTTAGCGATTAGTTTGTCTTTGACTGGCGAAATGTCGGCCGTGATATCGTTACTAATATCCGTTAGGTATTCTTTTGTTTTAGCGGAGATTGCGTTTTGATCGATTGTGATATTAAAGGCCTGAGAGAGGGCGGCATTATCTACTGAGACTAAATCCGAAAACTCGAAGTCGAATCCCTTTGCTTCTTCACCAAATTTTGTTCCGGAAAAAATGTCGATATCGGATTTTTTTAATTGATCTTTTACGATTTGTTTTTCGGATGCTTTATTGATGATGTGCGTAACTAGTGATGGTAAATACAAGATACCGTTTCCTCCCGTTAGTTCTGAATTTGGAGTAACAATTCCGACGATTTTTAGCTTTTCGGATTTGTTTTCGTATAGATTTTCCATAAAATTTTTATCTTTGGACATATCCTCGTATACGCCGTATTTTTCGTTGTATTTGTATGTATCGGCGGAATCTATAAGTCTTAAATCTACATTCATTAAATCTTCGTACGTAAGTGTTAGTGGCTCTTCTTTAATTTCTATATTCTCTCCGCCCATTATCTTCGTGATGATTTCGTTTAGCTTATCAGTATCGTGGAGTCCTAGCGAGTAAGTTAGAAAATCGGAAATTTGGTTGGGATTCGAAATATATACTACCATTTCGTTGTAATTTTCGGGATAGCGTCCGGCCACTAGATTGGTGTCGGCCTTGATGTTTTCGAGGTCGTATTGCCTGTAGGATGAGGTTAGATTTGAATAAGCGTTCATTAGCGAACTCTCGCCCAGTATCGAAGAAAAGAGATTGTTTGGATTTAGCTGCGCTAGCTTGCCGGTTGTATCTATGGTGTATATCATTGGGTCAACATTGTATTCATACTCGATAAGCCTTATATCATTTGCTAGCTCTTCTTTGTGTCTGTCGAGAAAACTGCGAAAGCTTTTTAAATCGTTTTTTGTGACATTGCCTAAGGTCGATGATAAAATTTGATTCTCGTGTAGCTTTCCATCTTGCATTGTAGGGTTTTCGTTTGTCCCTGTCATAGTGAGAAGTATGCCGGTTATATTGGTTGATTCTTGCATTAAAGCTAATGGATATGATGTTAATGTATCTCGCTCGATTTTATCGATATAATTTTGAAACCCCGTGGAAACTGCCGATATAAGAGCAATTCCGATTATGCCGATTGAACCAGCAATAGCGATAAGAATGGTTCTAGCTTTCTTGGTTAGTAGATTTTTGAGTGACAAAGAGAGCGCAGTAATAAATGACATTTTAGTCTTTTTGCTGTTCTTTTTTAAATCTGTCAAAGCTAAGTTTGTTTTGATTTTGCCATCGTATTTATTTGAGTCTGAGGTGATTTTACCGTCTTTTAATTTTATAATCCTAGTTGCATAACTTTCGGCGAGTTCTGGGTTGTGTGTTACCATGATTACTAATTTTTTCTTTGCAATCTTTTTTAAGATATCCATTACCTGGATACTTGTTTCCGAATCTAGGGCGCCAGTTGGCTCATCGGCCAGCAATATGTCGGGGTCGTTAACTAGGGCTCTTGCAATGGCAACTCTTTGCATTTGTCCGCCAGATAGTTGGTTGGGTAGTTTATTGATGTGGTCGCCTAATCCAACGTCTTTTAGCGCCTTTTTGGCGCGTGAGATTGATTCGCGTTTTGAAATACCAGATAGTGTTAATGCGAGGCGGACGTTTTGTAGGACGGTTTGATGCGGTATTAGGTTGTAGTTTTGAAATACGAAGCCAATTCTGTGATTGCGATAAGAATCCCAATCTTTGTCGCGGTATTTTTTAGTTGATTTTTCGTTTATAGTTAGATCGCCAGAAGAGTATTCATCTAGTCCACCGATAATATTTAGTAGAGTTGTTTTACCGGAGCCTGACGGACCAAGGATTGCAACAAATTCGTTGGCGCGAAAGTTAACAGAAATGTTATTTAAAACAGTTCTCTTATTCCCACCAGTTTGGTAGACTTTTTTAACTCCCCGTATCTCTAGCATGTTTGTTTTATTATAGCATAATTAACTTATAGAATGATGGCGGTTTTTTAGTTTTATTTTAGGTTTTTAGATATAATTAGTATGTATGGACGCAAATGTATTTGACCGCATCGAAAAGAAATATTTAATTTCTGAGTCTCAAAAAAAGCATATCATAAGCATTATTAAGCTGCATATGAAAAAAAGTAAGTACTATAAATCGGAAGTTTTTAATTTGTATTTTGATACGGATCAATTTGATTTGATTTCCCAGTCAATTGATTGGGGGGATTTTAAGCATAAACTTAGGGCCAGATCTTATAGCGGATATGATCGAGTTTTTTTGGAAATAAAAACTAAAGTTCGGGGTAGCGACGTTAACCCTGGATATAAGCGGCGGGCAATGATTACTCATAGTGAATTTAAAGATTTATCTAATAAGAAGCAAACTTTGCTTGAGATAATGCATAGGCGCGACTCTTCTTCCCGCGATCTTCAGATTGCGCGTGAGGTAGATTATTTGATTAGCGAGTTTAACTTGAGGCCAAAGATTTTGGTCTTATATCACCGCGAGTCGTATAGTGGCGAAGACGACCTTAGAATTACTTTTGACGAAAGATTGAGGTATCGGGCTGATAATTTGTGTTTTGTGAAGAAAAAGCATGATAAAATGTATTTTAAAGGTGGGCAAAATATTATTATGGAGATTAAATCACAGACCCCGTTTCCGTTATGGCTTTCTAGGGCTCTTTCGGAAAACAAAATTTTCCCCCAGCGGTTTAGTAAGATTGGTAAAGTTTACGAACAATTAATAAAGGAGACAAATGTTTAGTAGTATTTTTAATTCATCATCAACTGGTTTAGATGTTACAACTGTGCTGATATGCGCTGGGGTGGCATTGGTTCTTGGGGTCGCGATTTCTTTTACTCATCTTAAAACCTCGCAGACCACCAAGGGATTTCTTACTACTCTAGCGGTTTTACCACTACTCGTTATGGCCGTCATGATTATGATAAATGGGAATCTTGGGACTTCGATTGCGATTTTGGGAGCTTTTTCTTTAATTAGGTTTCGTTCTATTCAGGGACGAGCCAAAGATCTTCTTAGTGTGTTTTTTGCGATGATGGTCGGCTTGGCTCTTGGTATGGGGCATATTCTGTTTGCTGTGGTTATTAGTATTGTGGCGATTATTGCTATAGTTTTATTTTCTTATACACATTTCTTGGAGCCAAATCAGAATGAGCGAGTTCTTAAAATCGTGATTCCTGAGGATTTGGATTACGATGATGTTTTTAAAGATATTTTTGAGAAATACACAGTTGAGGCTCGCCTTGTCAAAATGAAAACTGTCAACATGGGTTCGCTATATAAGCTAACCTATGATATTAGGTTAAAAAATGGCGCAAAAGAGAAACAACTTCTTGATGACATTCGGGTTAAAAACTCTAATCTAAAGGTTCTTTTATCGGAACCATGTTGTGAGGAGGATATTTAAGGCGCATGCGAACTAGAAATAAGATTGACTATCGTCTTTTTGTAGTTGCTAGCATCTTGATACTTGTCTTGATTTTGGCTGTAGTTTTAAGTGTATCGCAAAATAAAAATCTGGTTGATACAAGTAACGATATATCGTTAGATAATAGTGACGAGGAAATAGATTGGAGTCGCTATCAAACTTATGAAGTTAGTTTATCTGATTCCCTTACAATTACAAAATCTGGCACTTATTATTTGACTGGTAGTATTAGTGATGGCTTAATTAAGGTTGATGCGGGAGTTGATGATGTTAGATTACTTCTTGATAATGTCAGCATCCATAATTCTTCTGGGTCAGCTATTGCTTGTTTTTCTGCCAATAATCTTGTGATTGAACTAGTTGGCGATAATTATCTTAGCGATGGAACTGTTTTTGATTCAAGTTATGACGAGGATGTTAATGGGGTGATTTATAGTAAAGAAGATTTGATTTTTCAAGGGAATGGCTCGTTGAGTCTTGTGGCTAATTACCAGGATGGGATTGTTGGTAAAGATGATGTAAAGTTTAAAGGTGGTCATTATAAAATAGAGGCTGTTGACGATGGTATTCGCGGAAAGGACTCGGTTTACGTTGTAAGTGGTGATTTCTCTATTAATGTTAAGGGCGATGCCATTACGTCTACTAATAGTATTGATAGGGATAAAGGTTTTATTTTAATTTCTGGCGGTGTTTTTGAAATCTCAGCGGGTGACGATGGTATTCGTGCTAATCATGAGCTTAGTATCGATGGTGGCACCATTAATATTTTGAACTCATATGAAGGACTTGAAGCTCAGGTGATTGCTATAAATGGTGGCAACATTAGTATTTCTAGCAACGATGATGGGGTAAATGCTGGAAATAAAGCGAGTAACGAGAATACCGATTCTAGTTGCGTTCTTTCAATAAACGGAGGAGAAGTTTATATTAATGCTGGAGGTGATGGTGTGGATTCGAATGGATATATCTATTTTAATGGTGGATCTACGATAATAGATGGACCTACTAATGATGGTAACGGATCGCTTGATAGTGGACTTGGAATTACGATGAACGGTGGCGTTGTGATTGCAGTTGGCTCAAGTGGTATGGCAGAGACACTCGGGAATTCATCTTCGGTTAATAATCTAAGTATGTTTTTCCCACAACAGCTTGGCGCAAATACTAAAATTGAAATTAAAAATGCTGATAACATCACGATTTTATCTCATATTTCTGCTAAAAAGTTTAATTATTTGGCGGCTGGGTCTACTGATTTTACACTTGGAGAGACGTATGCTGTTTATATAAACGAAGAAAAATTCCAGGATTTTATTATTTCTGATGTTACTACTACTGTTGGCAGCGGAAATAATATATTTAATCGTGGTTTTCGTAGATAAAACTTGTGGTATAATTAATCAAAAGGAGGTGCGGTGCAATTAATCATAATATTACTTAGTACAGTATCAATTCTAACTTTTTTGTCTGGGGTGGTGACTTTTTTTGGAGCCAAAAAAGGTGATAAAGCGAGAGCTTTTTGGTTTTTCCTTTCGGCCCTTTTTGCGGCAATTTGGACGGCTGCAATTTTGATTTTTTTGACAGCGAATCAGGATAGTCACTTTAATCTTGCTTGGCATGTTAACTGGATTTTTGTGACTGCAATTTTGATTGATATTTCGTTTTTAAGCTATGTGATGTGGCATAAGCATAACGGTAAGCTTTTGGTACTTCTTTTTGCTATCGCTGGTGGCGTAATTGCTGGAATTAGTTTTGCTAAGCCAGAGTTACTTTATTCGGAAATTACCATCTTGCCTTCTGGCAATAAAATAAGTCTCAATGTTGGATTATTTTACATAACATACGTTTTGTATATTTGTGCTATTGTTTCGGCTATTGTTCTTGCTTTGCTTAAAGAGTGCGTTAAAACTCATTCTAGTCGTAAACAAAAGGGTGATTTGATCATTATGGTGGCTTTTAGCATCTCTAGCCTTGTGATTGCCTTATCGGAAATTATCCTACCAATTATGGGAAATTGGTCTTTAATATGGCTTGGACCTTTGTCGCTTTCTGCGACTATTATTTCTTATTATTATTCTATTTTGCGCTATCGGTCCCTCAACCTTGCATCCATGTGGTTAAAGATTTTTTCGTACACCGTGCTTTTATGCTCTGTTGCTATTATATATATGGTGATTTTTTCGATTATATTTGCCGCTTTGTTCCGTGGTTCCACTCCTTCGTCAGAAGTAATTATTCTAAACTTTATTATGATTTTAGTTTTCCTGCTTTTGATGCCGGCCATGAATCAGGCTTACTTAACCATAAGATATTTGATTTCTGGTCATCCAATTAATAATAAACAAAACAGTAAAAATGGGAAACGAACAAGTTAAAAACAGTAAAACTACTATTTTACTATCAATTAATGCCGCTGCGATATTAATTGCTGGCATTTTGATTGCTAGTGCCATATGGTTTGGAAATGGTTTTGAGTTTCGTGCCGTAGACGAACGATCTGATATTGTTCAAGATGAGGTTGGAGAATTAGAACTGCTTGAATCGGTTTCGAACTCGGAGGTGGACGCCGGCAAGGTGCTTCCGGTTTATAATGAGGATCTTGCTTTATCTGCTGGGCACGAATTCAACAATTCTCCCGTACCTTCTGGAGAATTATGGAACGAGGATTCGGTTGTGATTTACGCGACGCCAGATACGGATATTTGCGTAAGTGGAAGTTTAACTGATCTTGGGGACATGTATTGGCAGACTTCTGACCAAAGTGTAATAGGAGGCTTTTATGATTCTGCAAGAACATGGCTAGGATATGATAGCGAGACGTGTAGATACCCAGTTATAAGAGGATTTGGTACGACTACAATTACTGCTGGTACCTATGACGGTTCGCGTAAGGATTCGATAGAAGTAACCGTGGTTGAGCCACCAGTTGAGCAGTGGAAATATGAAGTTTTAACTTTAGTTAATAAAATTCGTATCAAGAATAATTTAGAGACTTTATCTTGGGGTGATACTTGTGCCAATGCAGCTGATATTCGGGCCGAGGAAACTAAGACCCTATATAGTCATACCCGTCCAAGTGGCGCTAATTGGTCTACGGTTTGTCCGGTCCCTAATTCCGGTGGCACAAGCGGAGAAAACCTGGCAATTGGGAATGCCGCCGTATCTCCTGCTACTACCGTTGCGCTTTGGATGGGGTCTGATGCCCATCGAGCAAATATCTTAAATCCAGAATATACAAAGTTAGCGGTTGGTTTTAAATTCGACATCGATTCGAATTATAAAACTTATTGGTCGCAGTTCTTTAGTACTTACTAAGATTATTGTTTTGGTCTAGCGGATTTTAATCTTTCGATAAATATTTTTGCATCTTCAGGCTCTATTAAAGACGTTTGGAAGTTTTGATCGTATGCCGTTGGCATGATGTTTGTTTGGAGTAATTTTCCATTATAAAAATAGTGTGCCAAAATAAGGCTACGAGTAGTACCTGGCCACCAGTATTGGTCAAAAAATAGATTTCCGAGTCCATAGTATATTGCTCCACCGTTATATAATTCGTACGTTTGTGGTTGGTGCGCCGAGGTTCCCACCACAACGTCTGCACCTAAGTCAATCAAATGTCTAAAAAATCCAACCTGATCGCCTGCGGATGAATTAGCGTAATCGCAGGTTGTATCTTCGGTTTCTGATGCGTAGGCGCTACATTCATAGTACTGCACATCCACGATTACGAAGTCACCACGATTCTTTGCTGCGCTTATTTCGGCTACGGCATTTTCTTCGTAGTATTGGTTGGCACCTGGAGTATTACCATGCGTTGCGCCGCCTGTCGATTGGTTGTAGGCTAGAAACGTGATATTTGTGTTCTTTTCGCTTATTTCTAATGGTTTTGCGGCTTCTTCGGCGGTTTTACCTCCGCCGACTATTTTAATGTTGTTTTCTTGATAGATATCAATGGTGTTGGTAGCGTCTAAATTGCCGCAGTCTTGATTGTGGTTTCCTGTTAACTCTACTATGTCTAGCCCGATGTCATTTAGCGTAGTTATAAATCTTGGGTCCGAACATATATTTCCGTCGCTTGCCATTTCAGAAAATGATGATTCGTTCGATGTATGAGTTAGATCAAATGCCGATAAAAAGTCTTTAATATTTGCCGCAAAGTAAGAAGCATCTTCTATTTGGTTCAGCTTTTTATTCATTCCGCGGGAAAGCGCCGTGACTCCTGTTTGTGCAAAAGTTAATACCGATGATTTGTCCGGAAAGGACTTATCAAATGATGATTTTACTAATGGCTCTATTTCTTCTTTAAATTTTTCTGACTCAAAAGATATTACTTTAAAGACCGCTCCAGATTCGAAATCGTCTAGGTAGTATTTATTATTGAGGGATAGTAATTTTTTGTCGAAATTTAAGTCGTTTATACTGATTATTTCATAATCTTTTATATATGGATCCGCAAACAGATTTGATGGATTATCTATATCTAGATTAGTTTTTTCGCTATAAAAATCCGTAACTGGTACATATATTTGATATAGATAATCACCTATTTTTAAATTTGGTTTCTCGAAATACTCTTTTACTGAAATATGAACATCCTTATCTAGCACTAAATCTTCGGTAAAAATCCCTTTTAGGAGAGATATTTCTTCTTCGGATAGTTCCTCGTCATAATAGACTACTCCTGGTACGCGAAATAACCCTGTTTTTGTAAAAAACTGGAATCCCAAAAAACAACAGGCGAATACTGCCAAAAAGATTAAAATTTTTATAAAAAAGTTTTTAAATCGATTTTTTTGTCTTCTCATATTGCCTTAATTATAGCACAGCGTATCATCTTTACTTTATGATATAATAGGCTTATGTTAAGACGCCGCAAGACAAAAAGTTCTCAGATTGAAATAACGTCTCCGGATAAGCGTATAAAATGTAGGTTTACAATCAAAAATGGCAGAATTGGTTATTCTGTTTATGTAAACGATTCTGTGTTGATAAGAAATTCTAGATTGGCTCTTAATATTTGTGGTGAAGGCGTACTTGGCGATAATTTTTCTTTAATTCGTGCCCAGCATATTGATCATTCGGAAACAGTTGAGATGCCTTGGGGTGAGGATCGATTCATCGATAACTCTTATCATGAAACTTCGTTTTTTGTTGCCGAAAATCGTACGCTTGGTCGCATTATGACTATTCGTTTTAGGGTTTTTAATACCGGTGTTGCTTTTAGGTATGAGGTACCCCCTCAGCCAAAATTTAGGCAAATTACTATTCAGGATGAGCTAACGGAGTTTGGTTTTAACCCTTCGAGTGTCGCTTTTAAGATTCCAGCATTTATGCCCGATAGATATGAATATAATTATGAAAAAGCTAGACTGGGCGATCTGTCCGAGCCGGTGCATACCCCCCTTACGATTAAGACGCCTGACGGTATTTTTGGGTGCATACACGAGGCTGCTTTATATGATTACGGCTCAATGACGTTGGAGGCTAAAAACGCTACGATGCGATGTGTTATTACTCCGCTGTCCGACAATACGAAAGCCCATGTTGTTTTGCCTTTTTCTACTCCGTGGCGAGTTGTTATGATAGCGAATTCTGCTATTGATTTAACCAAGAATCGCCTGATTTATGTCTTAAATGAACCCCCAAATCAAGATTTTTCTTGGGTTAGGACGCTAAAGTTTATTGGTATTTGGTGGGCGATGTATGTAGGTGAGTGGACTTGGGCTCCTGGCGATAAGCACGGTGCTACCACGGCCCATGCTAAGGAATATATTGACGAGGCCGTAAAGCTCGGTGTTTCTGGTCTTTTGATTGAGGGTTGGAATGATGGTTGGGAAGGTGATTGGCTTAAAAATGGAGTTAATAATAAGTTTACAGTTGCTACGCCTGATTTTAATTTGCCGGAAGTTGCGAAATACGCTAGCAAGAGAAATATTGAGTTGGTCGGGCATCATGAGACGGTGGGATTTGTGGATAATTACGAAAACCAGCTTGAGGAGGCTTACGATTATTATGCCAAAAATGGTATTCGTTACATAAAGACTGGATATGCCGGCAGTAAAATGATTATTAATGGGCGTCCAGAATATCATCATTCTCAACGAGGAGTTAATCATTATCAAAAGACAATCGAGATGGCGGCCGCCCGACATATTTGCCTTGATATTCATGAGCCAATTAAAGGCACTGGAATTGAACGTACTTGGCCAAATCTTTTGACTCGTGAAGGCGCAAGGGGACAGGAATATGAAGGCGGTTCTTTATCGCCATCGCATGCTTGCTATTTGCCTTATACCCGGTTATTGTCTGGCGGTATGGACTATACTAGTGGAATATTTGATATTGAAAACCCCAAAAAACGTATTTTTACTACTATCGCAAGACAACTCGCTTACTTTGTGGTGATTTATTCTGGTATGCAGATGGCGGCAGATCGGCCTTCTATGTATTCTGGTCGTTATAATGAGTTGTTTAACTTTATCAGGAATGTCCCCATTAATTTTGAAAAAACTGTTCCACTTGCCGGTGAAATTGGTGAATACTATGTTGTTGCTAGAAAAGATCGCGACAGTGCAGATTGGTATATTGGCGGCGTAACAAACGAAGAAGGTAGAACGATCAGTGTTAAATTGGATTTTTTGGAAGACGAAAAATATCAAGCAACTATTTATTCTGACGCAAAAAACTCTGATTACAAAAGTAATCCCTTGGTCTATGAGACTAATACTAAAAAGATTAAAAGCGGCGACACCCTTAGTATCTATATTGCCCCGGGTGGTGGATTTGCTATTCGCTTACAGCGGTTATAATTAGTCGATGGGTGGCATCGCCATTTTGAAACAGGGTTCCGGCGCATGTCATTAGTACTATAGTCTTATTATCTTCTGCGTTTAAGATTTCTCTCATATGAATGGCCGACTTTTCTTTAACTTCGATATTTGTGACCTTGTAGTTTTGGTGGTCATAGTAAATAGTGTCATTTAATTTAATTTGATTTAGATTATGGAAAACCGTTGTCGAGTGGCCGATTAAAAGTATTTTATTATTTGAAGTGGAGTAGCTTCCTACTATCTCGTTTGGTGATTCGAGTTTTCCGCCCGTTAGCGTTAGTTTTGTGACATCGGACATTAATCCAATGCTTGGGATATCTAGTTTGCCATCTATTTCGTATTTGGTAGCTTCGGCTGGCCTTAGCCCAATTGCAACATAGATAATTAGAAAAACAACATATAGACCTATCAAAATAATTTTAGGGTCTAGACGACGTTTTAACTCCACATCTCCTCCTTAAACTAAATTATAGCACAAGCTTTTTTAAAGTCCAGGACTAAAATGCTTTAGTTTTTTTTCGTGTATTTTGTAATTTTTGTCATGAGTTGCTACTTCTGCCCAAAATTCTTTTGAATGATCCATATGGTTAAGGTGAGCAAGTTCGTGCAAAATTACGTAGTCGCGAAGGACTTCCGGGACTTTCATAAGCCCAATGTTCAGTGATATTGTTTTATTTGATGAACAACTCCCCCATCTCGTATTGGCATGGGACAGGCGACACTTGTCGTAATTGTAGCCATATAACTTTGCGAAGTATTCAAGCCTATAAGGTAAGTATTCTTTGGCTTTTTTGGTAAGAATTTTCTTTTGATAATCCCTTGCTCGTTGCTCGCTAGGGTCGCGAAGTGGTAGTTTTTCGCGAATCATCTTGCGGTTGGTCTCCAAAAATCTTTTTGCTAGAAAATTAGATGTATATGTTGGTACGGACATCGATAATCTGCCAGAAGTTGAGATTGAAAATTTAATGTTCCTCGACAAGGGACTTTTTCTAACGATTACTTCCCCAAATTCTTTATCTTTTACGATCATTAATCTTAAAATCTGCTAGACCAGAAAGCACATGCTTGTTTTGAGTTTCGAAGGTGTGTTTTCCGGATAAAATAATTGGATGTTCATTATCGCTTGGTGATTCTAGGGATTTTATAGCACGGGAATATTCTTCTTTTGCTTTTGCTACGCTCTTAAATTTGAATTTCATGCGATTACGAATAGTGGAAACATCGGTTTGAATCCAAATAAGAGATGGATCGTAGCCGGCGTTATATAATATTGAACGAATTTCGCTGCGATCGCTTTCGGTATCGAGGCATCCTTCCAGAACTAAATTCTGTTTTGTGTGTGCTAGCAATTCTACAATTAGTGTGATTTGCTTGCGAGTTAAATCGTTATCTTCTTTGATGGTTGCTAGGTCAAAAAATGCGAGTGAGTATCGTTTTGCAAAATTACTGGCAAATGTGGTCTTACCGCTACAAGGCGCACCGAACACTAGTATTGCTCGTGGTTTTATCTTATTACCTTCCATAATATTTTCTATTGTATCATAGATAATTTGATATTTCAAAAATCCTTAAATAAAAAATGGTAGAGGCTTCTGGACTCGCACCGCTAGGTCCGAGTCCTGCTCTCTAACAAAAACTTGTTTTATAAAAAATGGCAGGGGTTGCAGGACTCGCACCGCTAGGTCCGAGTCCTGCTCTCTAACAAAAACTTGTTTTATAAAAAATGGCAGGGGTTGCAGGACTCGCACCGCTAGGTCCGAGTCCTGCTCCTTAACAAAAACTTGTCTTATAAAAATGGCAGGGGTTGCAGGACTCGAACCTACGACACCTGGTTTTGGAGACCAGTGCTCTACCAGCTGAGCTAAACCCCTACTTAAATTACTATATTATTTTACCATACATGTTTAAAATGTGCTAAAATAATATAGATGAAAATACTTATGTTAGGTTGGGAACTGCCGCCGCATAATAGCGGAGGCCTTGGTGTCGCTTGTTTTAACCTAACTCATGCCCTTTCTCGTCAGGGGGCTGATATTGAATTTGTTGTTCCCTATAAGGCTAAGCATCCTGGAATTGACTATATGGAAATTCTTTCTGCTGTTAAAATTGATCCAATTTATCGCTATGGAAATGGTACTTATGAATCTTCTAAAATAACAGAAAAGATTATCCCTGGCCACAGTCATAGCGGCCTGATGTCCATTCGTGATGTTCAAAAAGAATATTGTGCTTTTGTTGATTCATATTTAGCCGATAATACGCCGGACGTAGTACATGCGCACGATTGGTTAACATATGAGGCTGGTGTTTTAGCAAAGAAGAATTACAATTTGCCACTTATTGCACATGTCCATGCTACTGAGTTTGATCGAGCGGGTATGAATATGGGTAACCCCCTAATTCATGAGGTCGAAAAAGAGGGTTTAATGATGGCGGATCGGATTGTCGCGGTTTCGGAGGCTACTAGGCGTATTATTCATGAAAAATATCGTATTCCGTTAAACAAGATTGAGGTAGTTTACAACGCGCTAGACGAAAAATATAGTTTAGGTAAATATTCATATGATGATACTCTCTATGATTTTGTCTCTGAATTAAAAAAAGATGGATATAAGATTATTTCTACGGTTGGCCGTTTTACGCTTCAAAAGGGACTAAAGAATTTAATGCGCGCTGCAGCGCTTGCGGTTTCTAAGAATCCCAAGCTAATGTTTATTTTTGCTGGTGATGGTGAAGAACGTAACGAGTTGATTCAATTTTCGGCAGAGCTTGGTATATCGAGCAATGTGCTTTTTACGGGGTTTATCCGTGGGCGACAGCTTCGAGATATTTATTCAATTTCTGACGTTTTTGTGATGAGCTCAATTTCGGAGCCTTTTGGATTGACGGCTCTTGAAGCGGCTCACCATGGGGATGCTTTGATTTTGTCTAATCAATCTGGCGTTTCTGAGGTAATTTGGTCGGCGCTAAAGTATGATTTTTGGGATATCCGTAAGCTTGCTGATGAAATGTTAGCTGTGGCTGGAAGTTCTGCGCTTTTAGAATCTTTGCGTGATAATGTTAAAAACGAATATCTAAAAATTACTTGGGATGAGCTTGCGCAAAAATGTCTGAAGATTTATAATAAAATTGTTAAGCGTAAGGTTTTTTAGATGCGAGCGATCTGTTTATACCTACACATTCATCAACCGATCCGATATCGTGAGTATTCTGTTTTTGATATTTCAAATAGTACTAATTACTTTGAGAGTGACTATAATAGTCGTGAGTCTAATGAGCGTATTTTTAAGAAAGTGGCAGAGAAAAGCTATCACCCGATGTTGGATTTGCTCGAGCAGAATTTAAGATTGCATCCTGATTTTTGTTTTTCTTTATCAATTACCGGTACTTGGCTTGAACAGGCAGAAAAATGGGATTCTGAATTAATTTCACAAATTAAACGTTTGGTTAATACTGGCCGGGTGGAGATTGTTGGTGAAACATATTATCACTCTCTTGCTTTTTTCTATAATCTCGAAGAATTTGAGCAGCAAGTTTCTATGCATGAGAAAAAGGTTTTTGAGTTGTTTGACGTTAAGCCTAAGATTTTTCGTAATACTGAGCTTGCTTACAATGATAGCTTGGCCACCTGGGCTGACGAGCAGGGCTATAGCGGTATTTTGGCTGAAGGCTGGGATAAAATTCTTGGGTGGCGTAGCCCGAATCATTTATATCGGCCGTATGGCTGCAAAAACATCAAGCTCCTCCTAAAAAACTATCGTCTTTCGGACGACATTGCCTTTAGGTTTTCTAATCGCGGATGGAAGGAATGGCCTCTTACTGTGCCTAAATACTTAGATTGGCTCAAGATGGATTGCATTCGGGGGCCCTTGGTTAATTTATTTATGGATTTTGAGACTTTCGGTGAGCATCAATGGGCTGATACTGGAATTTTTGATTTTATGAATAATTTAATTTCTGATTGGTTGTCTTTGTATGATAATAAGTTTTTAACACTTTCTGAGGCGTGTGATATTCTTGACGTAGCCGATGAGATATCTGTTCCGGATACCATCACCTGGGCCGATGCTGAGCGCGATTTATCTGCTTGGCTTTCTAATAAGATGCAAATTTCTGCCATGGAGCAGATATATGGCCTTAGAGAAGACGTTTTAAAGACTAATGATAGTACGTTGATACGCGATTTTAGGTTGCTTACTACTTCCGACCATCCGTACTCTATGTGTACAAAGTATTGGAATGATGGCGATGTGCATGCGTATTTTTCGGCCTACTCTAGTCCTTACGAGTCTTTTATGTATTATCAAAACATCTTGCATGATTTAAGATATCGGATAAGAAAAATACAAAAAAACAAATAGCTTGGAAATACCAAACTATTTGTCAAGTGGATTTAGCGTTTCTTTTCTTTGACTTCGTTTCGCCCGAGGTTTTTCTTGGTTTCTACAAAAAGTACGTGCTTTCTTAGTACTGGATCATACTTACGAAGACTCAACTTATCAGGAGTATTCATGGTATTTTTCTTGGTGTAGTAAGCGCGAACTCCAGATTCCTCTGAAACGAGACCAACTAACTTTCTCTTAGTATTATTCTTCTTTGCCATAATTATCTATATTTTATCACAAAATTATCGGGGGAGCAAGACTTTTGTCTTCTGGCGAATCTGAATTCCCCTATTTTTCTATTAGCTTAGCTACGAATGATTTGATATCTTTGACACCGAAAGTGTTGTTAGGGGGAATAAATATTTCTGGATTGTCTATAAAATCTAATGTTTCCACAAGATTGTAGACTGACTTCATAAGGGATACGAGTTCTTTTTCGTCTTCCTTGCTATATTCATATAGCTTATCGTATACTTCTCCGTCCTTATCGGGGGTTACGAATAATATATGAGCTTCTTCTACTTTATATTTAGAGTAGGTTGGTGAATTGTTGAGTAGTAACTTGTAAAAACCAAGCTGAAGCATGTATTTGTAGAGTGTCGCGTGGGAACGCCATCTTTCTTTGTGGTAGCCACCGGTCTTAAAATCGTAGACTATGATTTTTTTATTATCTTCGTCGATTAGGATGTGGTCGATTTTTCCGGTTACTGGTACTCCGGCAATGGCTAATTTTTCGCTTCCTAGGTCGACTTCTGCTTTGCCTCGACGTAGTAAGTTGCCAAATTCCTTAAGTGCGACTAATAAATCTTCGGGGCCCTTTTCGCGAATTTTTTGCATGACTTCTTGAGATAATTCTTTTTTATCTAGTTCGGCCAGAAAGAAGTCGACAGCTTCGGCGTCCGTTAGTTTTTTATTGGTTACTGCTTCAAAGCTTTTATGGATTAGGTCGCCATAGGCCATGGCCTCTGTTTCTGGCTCATATGGGGCACGGAGGAGATAGTTTTTAAAGAATTCCTGTGGCCCAGCATATACAATATCTATAAACGAAGTAAGACTAGAAGCTGACATGCGATAGTTTTTGATGCGATCTTTATAGATTGCCCTCATGTCTGGAGAGAGCTTTGCATATGGAGCAAGCCAGTTTTTAAGGCCAGATTCGGAACGAGCGTAGGCGCTTTCTTCGTAGTGTAATTCTACTTCGCCTCTTGGGATGAGTGGCGACATTATCTTTTCTTTATCCTGATATTCTTCGAGATATTCTAATCTGGCTGGCGATTTGTCGTTAAAATCATGGAGAGAATTCGTGATGATTAGCGTGCTTTTAGCCCTTGTTAAGGCAACGTATAAAATGCGTAGTTTTTCGCCGTCAGTGGTGCCAGTGTGCCGGATTTGGACTAGGTTCTTTGGTAGAGCTAGCATATTGTTATTACCTTTGCCTTTACCCCAAGCAGTGTGATCGGCCGAAATAATAAAAACATATTCAAACTCAAGACCTTTTGCTTTATGGGCAGTTAGAACTTGAACGGCTTCGTCGGCCTCTTTGTATGGGCTATTTGAGCTAAGGGTCATTTCTGCATCTTCGTAGTCGTCAACCATCTCAATCAGGTTTTTTAGTTTGAGATTTATCTCTCCAAAATGACGATTAAGCTTTCCGCGAAGAGCCGCTACTGATTCGTATAGTGTAAAGGCTTCATAATCATCGCGAGTAGCATAGTATTCTATAAAATTGGACCGATATCCGTTTAATTCTACCGTGCCGATTAGATAATCTAAAAAGATTTCGAGTGGTTCGTTATATGATTTAGCTATTAGATTGGCAAAAAATTCGGCGACGGCGCGGATTTCTTGATTTTCGGATTCTGCTAAGGTTTCAAAAACCGCACGTTTTTCGGCTCTAGCCTTACCGATTAGTTTAATGACTTCTAGTATTGGTAATTTGAAAAATGGATAGGAAAGGATTTCTAACGCTGAGACCGTTGGACGCTTATTGTTTGCGAGCTCATCGATGTATCTTGCTATAGTTAGTAGTTGATGTATTTTTTCATCTTCTAGGAGATTGTCTTTTTTTTCGTATGCGATTTTGATTTCGGGGTGGCTTTTTAGAAAAGGCAAAAGTGGCATAAAATATTTGGTTTTATACGAGATGATTGCTATTTGACTTTGAGGAACTCCTGCTTTGATTAGTTTAGCTATCTTATCGGCAACAAAGCCATATTCCATATCGGACGAAAGAAATTCATGACGATATATCTGAGATTCTTTTGGCTTGGCTTTATGTGCTATTAGTTCCTTATCTGCAAAACGATCTGGGGCTTCGTTGATAATTTTTCTGGAAAAATCTAATATTTCTTGAGTGCTGCGGTAATTCTCGACTAGGGGTATAACGTTTGCGTTGTAGTGTCTTTGAAAATCCGTTAGATTGGTAGACAGAGCCCCCTGAAATTCATAGATTGCTTGGTCGTCGTCTCCCACTGCCATGATTTGAGGCTTTTCGTAATCGGTTAGTTCTTTAATGATGGCAAACTGTGATGGGTTGGTGTCTTGGAATTCGTCCAACATGATGAATTGATAACGTTCTTCCAAAGTATTTTTGAAACCTTCGTCGCTTTTTAATACTTTTACCGCTTCTTGAATCATGTCGTCAAAATCATATAGGCCATTTACCCTTAAATAATTGTCATATTCATTCATGACGTTCGAAATGCTGTAGAGTTTTTTGTTGGCTACTCTGTCACAGAGTCGGTAATTACCTCCAACATCTCTTTCAAAATATTTATCTTTCCAGGCCGATAATGGTTTGATTTTTTCTGTTGATTCTGCCTCTATAATTGCTTCTTTTAGGTCTCTTGCCAAGATTGAGATTAGGCGCTCGATTTTGGGCTTCCAAGTAGTTTTGCCCAGGGCGATAATTGATGTTTCGTTTGCGTATTTTTTTAGTAATTCGTAGATTGGATGATAGGCTTTTTCGTATGAGGCTTGATAATTTCTAGGCACAACTTCTTTAAGTAGGGGCGATATAACGCTTGATAACACCTCTGAATCCTCAACGTTTTGTTTAGCTATTTTGGCTAGATCTTGTGCTGTAAGACTATTAGATTTAGCGGCCGAAATTACACTAATTATATCCTTTATAGAGTCACCACGGAGTATATCTTTGCCAGAGAGTTTTTCTTGGATTTTTTTAATAATTTTGTACTGGGTTACTTCGTCGATTGCTGAATCTAGCTTACGATCGTAATCCTCGGAGTAGTTTTTATACTTGGCTAGAATATCTGAGCCAAAGGCGTGATATGTTCCAATATTGACTTTAAGCCCGTCTGCTCCAACTATTGTTTTTAGGCGCTCGCGCATATTGGAGGCTCCAGTCTCTGTAAATGTTAAGCAGAGAATGTTTTCTGGATTAGTATCGGTGTTTTTTAGTATATAGGCAACTTTTTCTGATAGCAGCTGGGTTTTGCCAGTGCCTGGGCCGGCTAAAACCAGAAGTGGCCCCGATAGGTATTCTACTGCTTCTTTTTGCTTTTGATTTAACATAGGGCCTCCTTTGTGATTTCGATTGTTTTGTTTAGATAGACTACACGCTCAGGTATTTTGATTTTGCCTTTATTGATTTCTTTTAGGGTGGTTAATCCTTCTACTGTTTTTGTTGATTTGGCTTTTTTGTCTTTTCTAAGAGCTTGGCCATATTGGTAGTTTCTGGAAGATGGTCCGCAGGTTAATTTTAGATCGTCTATCCCGCAAGATAGATTGAAGGTTTCGGGGTTGGCGCTATTTAGTGATAGGAGCGCTTGGATTTCTCTAGAGGCTTCATTGATGTATTTTTGCCAGGAAGGGGTTTCTGGTTCTAGATTTAGGTATCCAGCCAAAATTGCATAAACGTTTTTTAGTGCGCCGCACATCAGAATACCTTGCTCATCGTTTGAATATTCGTATATAAATTGGTTACTGCCCAACACTTGCTCGATTTTTTGATTTGTTGCGGTGAGCTTTGTTTTTTTGCCAGCTTTTATATCCGCCGCAAATCCCGGCCCCGAGATAATAATGCGGTTTTTAAAGTTTTTAAATGGCTGAGTAGATAAGAATCCTTTTGATGCTATTACTGAGAGTTTGTCCTTTGGTAGGTTTGGAATTAAAGATGACAAAACCATGGCCGGAGTGCATAGGATTAAGCTTTCCGACTCACTTAGAATCGCATTTAAGTCATTAAAACCTTTTAATGGATCATAATAATTTATGGTGTTGCCGGCCTTTTTTGCGACTTCGCCTAGTGCGGTTCCGTATGCTCCTGCGCCTAGTATTCCGACTTTCATTTAGATTTCTCCAATTAGTTTGACCGAATCAGGTTCTGGTAATTCTTCGACATCTCTTAGTTTACGTTCGATTGAGCGTGAGGTGGTTTTGGCTGTTTCGATCTTATTGGCGGATTCTTGAAGTTTCTTTTGCACTCCTTCTAGAAGGTCGCCAAATTTGCCAAATTGGGTTTTTACGGCGCCGAGTGTTTGCCAAACTTCGGCAGAGCGCTTTTCGATGGCTACTGAACGAAAGCCCATCAATAGTCCGTTTAGGGCTACGGGCAAGGTGGATGGACTAGTGATGGAAACGCGGAATTTTTGACGGATTTCATCGGACAGCCCTGGAATTCTTAAAATTTCTGCATATAACGACTCGGTTGGAACAAACATCATGCCGAAATCTGTGGTCATTGGTGGGTCGAGATATTTTGTGGAGATTTTTTTTGCTTGCTCTTTGACATCTGTGGCTAATGCCTTAGAATATCTTTCGATTTCTGATTTATCACCATTATCATACGCGGCGATAAGTCTTGAATAATTCTCAACTGGGAATTTGGAGTCAATTGGCAGAAAGACCAAGTTTTCACTATCTTTGCCCGGCATCTTAATGGCGAACTCTACTCTGTCTGAGCTGCCTTTTTTAGTTGCAATGTTTTCTTCGTATTGGGATTTGTTTAGGATATCGGCAATGATTGCTCCAAGTTGAATTTCGCCATAGATTCCCCTTGTTTTAACACCCTCCATAACTTTTTTAAGGTCCCCTACGCCACTGGCTAGTGATTTCATTTCGCCTAGGCCCTGGTAAACCTGGGTAAGCTGGGTGGAAATCGACTTGAAACTTTCATTAAAACGTTTTTCTACGGAGGCTTTTAGTTTTTCGTCTACTGTTTCACGCATTTCTTCGAGTTTTTTCTCGTTGCCGACTCTTAATTGTTCGATGCTTTTGGTGTTGCTGTTTTGTATACGATCTAGATTCTCGGCGATTTCTTTGCGATTTTCTCGGAAGTTACGGTCAATGGCGGGGTTTATTTTTCCGACTTCACCCTCTACCCTGATTAATCTCTCCTCCATTGACTTAAAGTTTGAACTTTGATTGCGGGAATTATTATTCCTTAACGTTATGACAATGAGGATAGTTAATAAAATAATAATAATACCCCCAATTACACCTAAGAATATATCCATAAAGATTATTATAACACAAAAAGGAGCGATTATTTAGTATCGTTAGAACCTGTTTTATCGCAGAACCTAAAAAAGGAAGTTTTGTTTATCACTTTGAAAAAAATAACCTGAATATATTTTGGAAGAGATAAATCTCGCTCACACCAACTTGTTTAGTAAGTTTAGTTCTAAACACACATGAAATGCCTTTACCCCATGAGTTGGTGTTATGTTAATCCTCTCCTCTTTCTAAGGTATAGACAATTGGCTTAATATTAAAAAATCAACCAACTAGCTTCTTCTATCGTTGCCCGTTTCAAAACCTCGGCGATGCTTTCACTCTCCTCAATGCCATCGTCATGTAATTATATATAGACATATTTTTCTGATTTCGCCACACGCTGAATTTATTGTTGAAGATGTAAAGAATGGTAATAATATTGGATTACGTCAATCTTGGCGTCTTGGCGCATTGAATGTCCATTTCTTTCTATCTTTTGCCTAATCATTTTTTCTAGTTTTTTCTTACGATTTTCATCGGTTATTCTATCGGCGGCATCAGCTAATTCCAAAATATCCGTTTCGTCTTCTAACTTTTCATCGAAAAATTCAATTAATCTATCAAAAATCTCATCGTCAACTATGCTTAATGAGCAGAGAATTGTAGATTTCAAACCATCGATTAATTCGTTACCCTCTCGATTTGTATCTATTCTAAACTCCTTCTCTCGATAGAAATGCGATTTGTCATCCCAGTCTTGCACTTGTTTAGTTCTAGGCTGAAGCAACTGATTTTGTCGCATTAAACTACCTAAACTATAAAGCGCAGTAAGTCCGTCTATGTTACCAGTTTGCGCAAGAATATCTATCGTACTAATATTTTCGTCGTTTTTTGAGAAGAACGCACTAACATTAAATTTGAAGGAACCATCTTCTATGTATTCTTCGTAATTTCGATGGGTAATTTGCCAAGCAAATCCTTCAGTCCGCCTCATGAATCGTTCGCTTTCTGCTATTTTAGTCGGAACGGGAATTTTCTGTAGTTTAGCAACAAGAAAAATAGAGTCATGACAGCTGGAAGAATATGCCCTTAATTTACGGACACCACGCCGTACGTCCTGTATATCTTCTAAACTAATATTTTCGTGTTGAACAATAGGCTTAACTACGGTGTCAATAAAATTTGCATTTTTCTCGTGAACACGTTTTTGGATTTTGGCAGGAAGACCTTGATACGCTATTCCATCACTAGAAAAATTATAGTAATAATTTTCGCTAAGAAGGCTTATTCCTATAGCGGAGTTATCTAATTTCCTTATCCAATCTTCTGCAGCTGCCACTCTATCCAGCATTTGGGGCTCACCTTGACTTGCTGCATATACTCTTCCGCGTTCCGCCATCAACTTAGCGAACGGACTAATTTTGGATTTACCGAAGAACTGATCTGGGCTAGTTTTTTCAGGTTCATCATGTCGATAGCTGTCAAGCACGTCTTGACGAGCTTTTTCTTCATCTGAGCTAGCAGTACCGGTGATACTATCCAGGCCTTCCATTGTCCGACGTTTACTTTCTTCTATCATTCTTCTGTCGGCTACATCTGGCTCAAATGGGGAAGTCTTTTTTAAGCTATCCCATGCTCTCTCATTAGTTTCTTCGTCAAGATGCTCATCGTAATCATTAAGGCCTTCAAGGGATCTCCTGCGCCTAAATTCCAACGACATCAATTACCTCCTTTTATTCAATCATTCCAATAACCCGAATCAATTTATTTTTGTCAAAAAAAACATAATAGTTTTGGAGCCGTGAGCCAGGCTTGAACTGGCGACCTGCCGCTTACAAGGCGGCTGCTCTACCAACTGAGCTATCACGGCCTGCGATAATTATATCACACTTGCCCCAAATTTAGTAATTCTCTGCTTTGATTTCGAAATAGGCTTGTGGGTGATTGCAAACCGGACAAACCTCAGGTGCTTCTTTGCCGACTACAATGTGGCCGCAGTTTCGGCAAACCCAAATTGCGTCGCCATCTTTTGAGAATACTTTCTTTTCTTTAACATTAGATAGTAATTTGCGGTATCTTTCTTCGTGGGATTTTTCGATTGCGGCTACGGCCTCAAATTTGTCTGCTAGCTCATTAAATCCTTCTTCGCGAGCCGTTTCTGCAAATCCTTTGTACATGTCGGTCCATTCATAATTTTCGCCATCAGCAGCAGATTCTAGATTTGTCATTGTTTCTTCAACCTCTCCGCCGTGAAGTTCCTTATACCACATTTTGGCGTGCTCTTTTTCGTTGTCGGCAGTCTCAAGGAAGATAGCTGCAATTTGTTCAAAACCATCCTTTTTAGCCTTTGAGGCGAAAAATGTGTATTTGTTGCGCGCCTGGCTTTCACCCGCAAATGCAGCTTCTAGATTTTTTTCGGTTTTGGTGCCGGTATATTTGGTTTTCATTATTGTCCTTTCTTATTATTGATTAAATACATGTGTAACCACCATCAACTGGCAAAATAGCGCCAGTTACATATGAGGCTTCGCTTGATGCTAAAAATACGACCGCTGCATCCAGCTCACCTTCTTTGCCGTAGCGTTTCATTGGTACATGGGTTTTTGCGAAATCTTGAAATCTAGGAGTATCAAGGACGGAGGATGTAAGCTCTGTGTAAAAATAACCAGGACAGATTGCGTTGCAGGTTATTCCATCAGTTGCGAGTTCTGCGGCTACGGCTCTAGTGAAGTTGACTACTGCTCCTTTAGAAGCATGATAGGCTACGGTGCTAATTTCCGTGTTGCCAACTAGGCCATACATAGAGGCGATATTGATAATTCTACCATATCCGTGTTTTTTCATGATGCTAGCGAATGCTCTTGTCATTTTGAAAACACTGGTTTCGTCTGTATTGATTGTAAAATCCCATTCTTCGTCTGTCATATCAATTACGCCTTTATCTTTAGAAGCTCCGGCGCAATTGATTAAAATGTCTACTTTTCCAAATTCATCCTCGGTTTTTTTAGCTGCTTGGTTTATTTCTTCTGTTATTGTTACATCACATTTTATGATTAAAACTTTTTTTGCTCCTTTCTCTAATAGCTTTGGCTTTAGCTCTTCTAGACGTTCTAAGCGGCGAGCCAGAATAACTAAGCTAGCTTTTTGTCTGGCTAGAGCTAGTGCCATTTGCTGACCTAATCCAGAAGAAGCTCCTGAGACTACTGCCACTCTTCCTTCTAAATTGAACATTTTACTCCTTTCTGCTAGTTTTATTATAACAAATTTATGATAAAATTAGTTGAAGATGTCGGACGGATCATCATCAAATCACACTCATTCGGTGACGGTTCTTAAGGCCGGTTTTTTGGCTGTATTGGTTAATCTATTGCTAGCGGGTTTTAAGATGACCGTTGGTCTTCTTTCTAATTCCGTAGCCATAACATCAGACGCCTTGCATGGGTTAATCGATACAATTTCTGGTTTTGTTGTAATTATTAGCGAAAAAATTGGTTCTGTTGAAAGAATTAAACTTAGTCACGAAAAGATAGAGAAAATTGGGGCTGTCTTTATTGCTCTGATAATCTTGATGGTTGGAATACATATTATTGTGGAGTCAGTTGAGGGGTTAATAAATCCTGAGCCGATTGAATATTCTTTGTCAGCTATTGTAGTTATGATTATCAGTATTATCTCAAAAGCTCTGCTCGGGCGATATCTCAAGATTACGGGCGAGAGGGTCGCTTCTAGCACTTTAGTTGCTAGTAGTGTTGAAACGATTAATGATAGTCTTATTGGTGGTGCTGTACTATTATCAGTTTTAGTTCATTTGATTTGGCAAATAAATATCGAGCCCTGTGTGAGCCTTATAATCTCGATTCTTATAATTAAGCACGGAATCGAACTTATTATTCCCAATCATTCTTTAAAGCATCGTCATTAGCATCATTAAAAAAACTTGTTTTTTCTTTGAAGAAATATTAAAATAAGCTTAACAATAATTAAAGGAGTTTTTATGGATCAAAGTTACGCCGCAACAGTAGTAGCGACTGGTGTCGTTGCTGCAACATTTTCTACTTTTTTTATTTTTTCTTGTTTCTGGTACCTGCTTCAGATTATTGCTTTATGGAGAGTCTTTAAGAAAGCCGGTGAACCAGGTTGGAAGTCTATCATTCCTATTTATAATTATTATATTTTGTTTAAGATTACAAAAATGAAAAACTGGTTTTGGTGGATTATCGGTTCTGCCGTTTGTGCTGCTATTATGTATATTGCTGATGGGTCAAACCCGCTTGGAATGAATCAAGCGCAGCTTGAAGTCTATGAATGGGGTGCTCACCCTATGGCTCTATTTGCTACAATTATGATCGTTTTTGTCTGTGTTTATTCTGGAATCGTAAACTGCTATCGTTTGTCTAAAGTATTTGGACATGGAGTTGGTTTTACGTTCGGTCTAATTTTCTTCGAGCCGATTTTTCTGATGATTCTTGGCTTTGGAATATCTAAGTACGATAAGAAACGTTTAGCTAAGTAGAATTTTTATAATTCTTACGTGAAAAGGGGCCCCTTAGTGGGGCCCCTGCGCTGCCTTCGTGATTTCATCTTTTAAGGAATGCGTTGCTTTCGTCAATCAGCTGCGCTACTTCGCAGATTATGAGGAGATACTCTCTAGCGCGATCTACTCCGAAAAACAAAGCTCCTAGCACTATCTTTGGGGTGATGCCGACGAGTGTTGGTTCGCCAACCAGTTCGCTCATGACGCCAAGAACTAGGATATTGAGGAAGATTCGGGCTGTTTTTGTCGCCCAACTTAAGGCGGCGTTATTCAATATCCCATCCTCCATGTCTTCGGCTGTCCTAAAGCAGCTATAACCTTTCCTATATTTGGTTGGCTTGACTACTGTTACGATATGGATTCGCTCGTGCAGCTCGTATTTTTTGTCGAGTCGCACGATAAACCCGTATGAGATGTGTTGGATGCAGTAAACGATCAGTGTGGTCAAGAAAACCACGGTGATGGTGGTCGCGATGTTGTCTATTCTGACTATTGCTGGGCAGCATATCGATGCTATCCACACAATCGTGGTGTCAAGTAGCGACGCCAGTGCGAGACATAGTTGTTCGAGCATGGTTTCCCTTTCTTGTCGTCCTGTGTAACTTTGTCGTTTTTCCTTTCCGCAGTGCCTTAATGTTCTACTTAACGTCGAATCTTATTATATACTATTTCTGATTATATGTCAAACAATTCTTATGGCGTGAGTTTATCTGGGAATATATGCGTGATATAATAATAATATGAAAATAAAAGGCTATCGCGAACGGTCTCGAGGTATGTTGGTTGGTTTGGCCATTGGCGATGCTCTTGGCGCTCCGGTTGAATTTCTCCCTGAACCGTCTGACGTTTATATTAAAGAGATGGGCGATAAAATTGAACATTTTCATGAAAACTATCGTGCACCTAAAGGTGTATGGACTGATGATACTGAAATGGCACTTTGTATTGCTGACAGTTTGCTTTTGAATGAGGGCTATAATTCTTATGATATCATGAATAGATTTTGCGCTTGGAGCGAGGAAGGCTATCGTACCTATGATGGAATGCCGGCTTGCGATGTGGGTATGCAGACTCAGCGAGCAATCGACGAATATAATAGCTATCCCGTATTGGCGAAAAATTATCCTAAAACAGAATCCGCTGGTAATGGCGCCATTATGCGGCTGGCACCAGTAGTTATTGCTAACACTTTTTTAAATAAAAAATATCCTACCTTGCAGGATGGCTTTAGAAAAGGAAAGCTTGTCGTTGATCCTGAAAATGACGATGGTGAGTATATTGATTTAAAAGACATTACTCCTACGATTGATATGGCAATTTTGTCTTGTCGTGAAACACATAACTCTATCGCCGCCGAAGCAACGACGGCACTGTTTGCAACGATGCTTTACTGTGCTTTGCATGGGCTTCCTAAAAACCATATTGCTTCGTATTGTGGACGTTGGATTATGAACGAAGAATATGACCACTTCTATCTCGATAACTCCGAAAAACTAATAAATAGAGCTTTAGAAAAAGACGGAGAGAAATTATGCAATCTCGGTGGATACATCGTTGATGCCTTCACTATTGCTCTTTGGGGTTTGATGAACTTCAATAATTTCAAAGATGGCATGATGGCAGTAATTAGATTAGGTGGAGACACCGATACTAATGGCGCAATCTATGGTCAACTCGCAGGTGCTTATTACGGCTATGAGGCAATTCCGGAAGAATGGCGCAGGAACGTTTATTTAGCGGATGAATTAGTCGAGATTGCTGATAAATTATTAGAAATGAAAAAATGTCCGATTATTCAGACAAGATTTGAAGACGATAAATATTTTAAGGAGAAAAAATGACAAAAGAAAAATGGCCAGGTTGGATTAGTAGGAGTGAAAACTCAGAATATTTGGAAAAAATAAAATTTGAGTACATTGTTAGCGCCGAACTCAAGAGAGATGATCCTTATTATGAAAGGGTAGCATCCCTTTGGGATATTTCCCTTGATTTAGATATCGATGGGCAAAAATCACACGCATTCATAGATTATACGAACCCTCTCGTCGAGAAGTTTGAAAAATATTTAAGCACCTCAAAAGATTTCGTTATAACTGAAGATGAAAGGCCTATGCAGTACGGAAGATACGTTTACGAAAGAAAAGAAAATATAAAAGGTAAGAAAAATGGCTAATTACGACAAGTATGGCTTTATTACCGAACTAGACAAAAACGAAATCTTTGTTTTTGGAAGCAATGGTCAAGGTGCTCACCTTGGTGGAGCCGCTGCTACTGCCGTACATAAATTTGGAGCTAAGATGGGCCAAGCAGAGGGATTGCAGGGCCAAAGTTATGCCATTAACACCATGGACTCTGAAGACGAAATGTATGCCCAGATCGGCAGATTCCTAGATTTCGCCAAAAGCCACCCAGAGCTTACTTTCCTAGTAACGGAAATCGGATGCGGAATAGCAGGTTATAGCCCAGAGCAAATTGCGCCACATTTTAAGGATCATTCTAAGAACGTAATTCTTCCAGACTCTTTTACTCAAATATTCAAGTAGCCTTTCCTGAGCCGACGCATTTATAGATATAGCGATACGTTGCGAGGAACTATCGCTTGGCAATTGAATGTGCTAGACGCTGTTATTGCCAATTAATTAATTGCGGCCGTCGGCTCGGGAAAAACTACTTGGTCCTGTTCCGGCTCATAACGACGACAATATAAATGGAGTTTATGGCTCGTACGATATAAGCCGGAGCAAATATGGAAAGCAATTCTTCAATGATTTCAAGTAATCATACATTTCTCCTCAGTTAAGTTAATATAGGGGATGTACTAGTGGGTTGGCCACTCTGAAACCATCATCAACGAAATTGCATAATTGAATAACGGATCCATCGAAAAACACCTCGTTCTACCTAGTCAATTGACTAAATGAAACGAGGTGTTTCTGATGCTATATGGAGCCGCCAACCAGGTTTGAACTGGTGACCTTCGCCTTACCATGGCGACGCTCTACCAACTGAGCTATAGCGGCATATGATAAAATGTGCTCAACTTGCCATTTTAGCGTTCAGGGGTAGGACCATGGTCTTACCATGGATGCGCTACTACCAACTGAGCTAAGACGGCATGTATGTTTTTATTATATCATACTTTTATCGTCTTATTGTATTTTTTTAGAATAGCTTTTTTGAGATTAATTATTTTTTTTAAGTTATTATGTCAAATCAAATCTATATTTTTCTCTCTTTTTTTATTTTTCTTATGTAATCTCTTTGGGTTTTTATGTATTTTTCCTTATTGCTTAGTAGATTTCTTATTTGTTTTAGGAAGTTTTCGTAGGATGTGTCTTTAAAATAAAACTTTGCATACCCATTTTCGCCAAATTTTTGTTTTAGTACATCATATGCTCTTGAGAACAACTCTTCATCTGTCGCGTTTGGCGCTAACTTTTTTCCATATGTATAAGTTCGCTTTAGACAGGCTTCGACTGTATTATTCCTGTCGGCAGAAGAAACAATTTTGCCATATAAGCTTCTTGGCTCTGTTTTGCTTGATGCTCGGTGATCCTCTATGCCTTCTTTCATTAGTTTCTTCTCTTCTTGAGTGAAGTATCGTCCAAGATTGTTATCTTTCATCATTATTTCGGCAGAAATCTTTTCGTGATTTTCGGAATCAATATGATGACCAATGTCGTGATATGCTGCAATTGTATATACCATATCTAAATTAACATCAAGGTTATTCTCTTTAACTAATTCAAAGCTGCGCTTGATTACGTATTTAATGTGATCTATAGAGTGGGCTGGTTCATTTTTGCTATATTCTGGAAAAACATGCTTTTTAATATATTCTTTTAGTTCTGGTTTTACGCATAATTTTTGCATTAGGTCTGGAGAGTTTAGGATGATTTCCGTTTCGGCTTCTTTAAATTTGCCTTTATCTGATAGGAGCTTTCTAATTTTTTTTAGATAATCTTTATATTTTTTATCTTGGTAATACATTTTTGCATATCCATGATTTCCGTATTTTTTTGACAGTTTTTCGAACGAATAGTTAATCACATCCTCCATGGCTGGGTTTTCTGATTTATGTTTTTCGTATTGATATTTGATTGATCTCTTTAGTATATCATTCACGTCGATTGCTCTGTCCGCAGAGGAGACGAGTTCGCCGTAGATGTTTCTTGGCTTATTCTTTAGGGATGCCCTGTGGTCCTCGATTGCGTTTGCTATCAACATTATGTCGTCGTCGTTAAAAAATTCTTGAATTCTTTTGTCATTCAAAAACATTTCGCTCGAAACCCGTTCGTGATTTTCGGGGTCTTTTTCGTAACCGATATCGTGGTAGACCGCAACGATATACACTATGTCCGGATTAACATCAAGTTTAAACTCTTTAATCAAGTCGAAGCTTCGTTTAATTACGTTCTCGATATGCTTCCATCCATGGCCGGCGTAGCCGCTGCTCTCATATCTCGGTTTTAGGTTTTTTTCTGTGAAATTAATTAATTCTTTATTTACATTCATGCTTAATTTATTTCGGTTATAATGTTACTATTTGCTGTTATATATAGTATATCATATTGAATTTTTAACGGAAAAGACTTTTTTGGACCATGGTGTTGGAGACAGAAGTGGCGAGGTGGCTTTTTGGCCTTCCGATCAATTAAACAACCTATGTTGCATTGCCTCTGGTTCGTCTAAATACATTTTATATAACGAATATATATCTGTGTCTTTATATTTAACCTCTTTAAAATTATTGTTTAAATCTAATATTTTTCCGTTTTTATAGCTTATTAGTATTGGCGAATGAGTTGCAATTATGAATTGACTGCCTTCTTTTGATAATTGATCAATTAGATATAATAAAGACATTTGTCTTTGTGGAGATAAAGCAGCTTCTGGTTCGTCCAATATATATAGTCCATGGTCAGAAAATCTGTTTTGAACTAATCTAATAAATGATTCTCCATGAGAACATTCATGAAGATTTCCTCCGTACGAACTATATAAAGAGTCGAAACCATCTTCTTCGACTAATCTTTCGACTTCGGAAGAGAAATTATAAAAACTTTCTGCCCTAAGAAAAAACTTCATTTTCGGCTTATTATATATCCCAACTCGCAAATAGCTAGATAATTCTGAAGTTGTATTCTTTGTTTCGTATCTGAAATTTTCAGTTCCACCTTCTGCAGGTAATCCTAATGATACTGCTATTGCTTCTATAAAAGTTGATTTTCCAATTCCATTTTCGCCAACAAAGAAAGTAACCTGCGAATTAAAATTTAATGCTTTAAAGTTTTTTACAATATTAATATTAAAAGGATATTTATCAAATGATTCAACTTTGTCTCTTTGTAGTGATATTTTTTTTTATAATCAAATTACTATCCATGCTCATAAGAAAACCTCTTGCAAATATTCTATCATGAAGCACCTAGCCAATTGCTAGTTCTACAAGGTAAGGTACGAGGTAGATAGCCTCGCGGCGAATGTTGCTGATGTAACACGATTGTAACATAGTTTTAAAAAGATAAAAGGACCCAAACTCAACAAGCTGATTGAACTAAGAGTTTAGTGTTTGGATTCATTTATTTTCCTTTGCCTTTTCCATATTGTTCTCTGTACAATTATAAATACGACTAATATCACAGCCAGTGCGCCAACCGTTGCGGTGGCTCCACCACTAATCATTGCAAAGACACCAGTATTAGGCGTTGCTAAATCTCTTTCAGATTCTGCTATAGTAAAGGTAGTTGTAGCAGTTCCGCCGTCATTAAAGGTTACTTTAAGTGTATGTGCGCCTATTGCTATAGTACTGAGGTATTCATCAGCAAATTTAATATAAGTACTCCCATCCCAAGAAGTATAGTTTGTAGGATCAACTAGTAGGTCGTCTACATAAACTGCTCCACCATTTTCAAATAGTTCATAGCTAGCATTAATTCTGAATTTTGCCTCACTATCTTCGCCTATGGTATAGACTTGTTCGGCTCCTTCAGCTACTTCATAAACTATTGGCGTAAAAGTAGCAATAATTTCTAAATCACTGGTTCCAGCCACTATCACCAGAGTATTTGCATCCACATTGCCAGCATGATCTACTCCGTTAATCGTAATGCTATCTAAAGTATATCCAAAGTCTGGTGTTATAGTAATGGTTACAGTTTCGCCTTCAAGTACATTTTGGTTAGAGACAGTGATTTCGCCACCTTCGCTTTCTGGAATGGTAATATCAACTTGCGATAGACCATATACCGGTACATTTAGATTAAGAGTTTCATAATTTATAGTGTCATTATTGTAAGCATAAGTAGCGGGATAAACGTTATTGCCTGAAATAATTGTCGTACTACTATCTACCCAGGCAAAGCCAGTCGTACGCTCGCCCTCAAGATTAGCTAGGGTTTGGCCACTTGCTATTCTAAAATTTGTTTCCATCTCTGCTGGAACGGGAGATTCGGCTTTAGTAATTTCAAAGTTGACTACTAATGCACCATGATAATCCGCGTCTTCATAGGAATAAACTACTTTATAAGAACCTGCATTGGTCGGCTGATCTATTGCCGTAGTACCATCACTAGCATACCAAATGACCGTGAGATCTTCTGCAGTTATTCCGCCTTCGTTTTCTTCTACCATCACATTACCATCTAGTGCCACTGGTGAGCCGGTATATCCAATTCGCTGATTATCATCAACACCTGCAATTGTTAAGACTTCACGAGGAGTAATGATATAAGTAGTAGATGCACTTCCGGTAATATTGGCTCCATCTTTTGCGGTAACCGTAACGGTCACTTCAGTATCGTCCTCATCGTTACCAATTGTATCTGCGCTAAATTCTACATCATAATCATTCTCATCGATTATTGTTCCTCCTACTGTAACAGTGACGGATGGAGTTTGTGAAGTGCCATTGTGCTTAAATACATCTTCACTAAGGGAAATGTTGCTAGAAGAAATTTCGTAAGGAGCTATCGTAAATGTCACCTCTGTATTAGAGAAATGATAATTACCAGGATTTGACTCTTGTATTATATAGGCATGATCGCCGACGTTAACGAAATCCTCATGATCCAAAATCACATAATCTCTCGTAGACATAGTAATCCTATTATCATTGAATATAGCAGTTACCACTGGTTCTGGCTCTAGAGGCTCACCTGAATAAGTTTGAGATGGGGTCGTCACTTGCACATCTTGTACTGAAGATGAAGAAATAAAATATTCTATAGGGCCAATTGAGCCACGGAAATTACCTTTCCCACTTATGGTTGCATTTTTAAAGCCAGCATTAATAGTATCATTTGGGTATTCTATAGTGTAATCCTGGCCAATAGTAAGGGGATCCTCTGGCTGCTCACCATCAACAAAAGTAATCGATAGGGATATATATGGTTTAATCTCTTCGCCCGTATAATTATAAGAATTTTCAAGGTCATAATATGTATTATCATTCGTTAATGTTTTCGGAAAAATCTCAACATCGCTCACGCCATAAGTGTCCTGATATATATACCTACCCAAAAGATCGTCATAATAAAAACTATAATTCTGATTAGAAAGGGTCACATAAACTGTTGCACTTCGTGTGCCTGCATTATAACCGTCAAAAGAAGCATACGCATCGTAATCTACTCCTTCTGTGAGCTGAACATCACCAAATGAGACACTTTGCAAGGTTGCATCTGATGTTCTATCATATTCCTTATCATTGACCTCTGCATATGATACAGAAATTATTTTTGGGGTAATTGTATAGGTCACCTCAAAAGGCTCAAAAGTATAAATACCTCCTTCTTTTGGATAAACAGTAATCTGATAATCTCCAACTTCTACAAAATTACCATCCATATACACATCGCCACCATTATAAGATATTTCGAAATCTTCGCCTTCTTGTAGGCGTACTTCGCCAGAATCTGACGTCCCCACCACTGGAGTAACTGCTGGGAACTGCGTTCCGCCATCATACTCTTTTGAAGAAACTGTTGCACTCATATTCTGTAAAGGAATTGGACTAATAGTCACCGGTACTGTGTAAGTATGTTCGGCTAAATTGTAATACTTATTAGTTTCTCCATTTAAATATATTTCAACAGTGGCTGTCCTTTCACCTACATTTGGGTCATCGACGTATGGACCCCATACTTCGTATTCTGTTGAATCTAAATCTACATAAACTGGGAGCTCATCCGTATCAAAAGTATAGAACAAAAGTTCATCTATCTCGATAGAATTATTCCCATCATATTGCTTATCGGCAACTGTCAATTTTTTAACCCATATTTCTCTTGGCTCAACATTGATAGTAAAGCAGGACTCGGACGCCAAATAAAGTTCAGTTTCACTTATCGAAGCACAAATTCTAGCCGTTCCAGCTTTTAAAACGCGGATATAGTCCGAATCGGGCATAATGCTAACCACGCCATCTTCAGTCTCAGAATTAATGTAATAATCAATAATACTACCATCGCCTGGTTCGTACACAGCCTTAGTTACTATAAAATCTGAATCACCAAAAGTTTTGTTTATTTCTGTAAATGGCATATCATTCTCGTCCCAAAAAACTACCCGCTGAGGCCTTCTGACCAAGATCTGTACATTTAAAGTAATTATTTCTTCATCGAAATCAGTGTCATCGTCAACATTATGACCTTGTATGCGATTTACGTAAATCGGCAAAGTATAAACCCCGGCAGGAGTATCACGAGAAACCGTATAAGACATCATAATCATGCCTACATTTGCTTCAGCCCAGTTGCCATCAGCGTCTATACTGTCATATTCACATTCGAAAAAACCGTAGTCACGGTCAAGTTCACATCCAGTCGTAAAAGGTGCCCAAATTGAAGTAGCTCGAATATATCTAACAGGTGTTGGTTCTATGTCATAATCATTATAAGGTACAAAGCGACCTTCCAGATTAAGTATCCTAATCGTGTCTATGGGTTTCAAGTAAACACTTACTTCGACATCCTCATCATTATCCAATTCTACGACAGCTGGTCCAGTCGCGTCAAACTCTTCATCAAGAACGTATACGCTATGAGTCAGAATCGGCTTTTTTTCAACATTAACCGTAAAACAGGATTCACCATCTGTATAGAGACCAGCTTCATACGCCGAAGCACAAATTCTAGCTGTTCCAGCTTTTAAAACCTGAATATAATCCGAATCGGGCGTAATTTCAACCACCCCTTCTTCGGATTCATAATCAATATAGTAATCAGAAATATCCCCTTCCCCTGAAACCGTGTTTTTATTCACAATAAAATCTTCATCGCCCAAATATTTAGTTATTTCTGTAATAGGATTATTATTTGAGTCTGTAAAAACTATTTCTTGAGGTCTTCTTACTGTTAATTCAAAATCTGTGCATGGAGTAACTTCACTTAAATCAATATACGGCTCCTCGAGGCTATCGTCATCGGCTTGAGCGCGAAAACTATTGATGTTAACTGATAAATCATAAACACCAGCAGGAGTATCAGGAGAGATAGTGTAGTGCATTGTAAAAAGATTATATAGTGGTGCATTACCGTTATACTCTAGAGAGAATTGACCAGTATCTTTATAACATGACGACTCATCAACTCCTCGACTACATCCACTAGCCGTTATATATGGATTGGCGACATTGAAACTTCCAGTAATGTTACGAGTTATATAATTATAATAATAGCCGTCGAAAATTATACTTAAATCGAAATCATAACTATCGGTGCCGTCTAAGTCCACGACTTTATCCCAGCTTTCTAAATCATCTTCGATACCTATTACATAATTTGGATCAGCAAAAGCACTAATAATGCCAATCGCCGAACTGCAAAGCACCAAAATACCTATTATTATGCCAATCTTGGCTTTTATACCTTTTAACATTACTCCTCCACACTTTTTTCTTATGTTTATTTTACCATATGAAATATAAATTATTCAATAATATTTATGATTATTTGACGAGTTTTCCACATATTATCTTTTAATTTGAATATAAAAAAGACCCCCGAGGGCCTATTTTATCCTGGTGTAGAATTGTGAATAAAGTTAGAACCTTGATAGAAGAGGATTTGACCTCTGGTGAAAAGGTCAAGTTCGTTTATAACAAATACACTTTAGACATCAAAAATTGAGAGCTTGGCCTTTTGCTCTTCGACAAAAGGTCGCCCTCATTATTTACATAATATTACGCTTACTATTTAAAATTAAGTAGCCTTTGTTCACTATCGATGATTTAAAGATACTTAACCATACTTGAAGCCTAGATAGTTTTTCAAATTATCATTATTCTATCACATTCCTTGACATAAAGTTTTAGAGTGAAACAAGGCACCTTATGGAGCTAACAACACTCTCCTTTTTTTGACAATATATAATTTTTGTGTTAAATTAAGAATAATCGTTGTGCTGTATAAGATTCTGGGCGAATGAACCCTCCAGAATGCCCCTAATTCTAGATTAGGGGTTAGCACAGGAGAATTATTACGACACATTGTAGAGCAGAAATGGCCCTCTGGTAGGCTGATATCTCCGGAAATATCAGTAGTATGGTGGACTGGTCCCCACCCAATGCGTTACGTAATTGTTTAATAATATAAAAAATGGGCTTGAGGGCCTATTTTTTATGGTGCTGGAGGTAGGACACTTGTTTTTCGCTAATGCGCAAAACAATACGCCGGGCGTCGCCTCGGAAAATCTTAAATTCATTTAAGATTTTCACTCGTCTCCTACGGCGTCCGAACCTATGGTTCTCGTCCTGCCCCAGAGATAATAGAAATAAAAT
>JAEEGI010001582.1_pt1 | contig 56596 bp, 39 predicted proteins | sample 8958751 | NCBI WGS metagenome assembly JAEEGI01 (sample SAMN16246545, study PRJNA631951) | gut metagenome | biome: gut microbiome; feature: rumen; material: KS-attached | host: Bos | place: Iran: Karaj | collected 2018-10
CAATACTGTTCCGGCACGCTGCCCATTATGTTTATCAATTCAGAAGCACCCATCACAACCAAAGAGTATTACGTAAACGCTACTTGCTATATTGATGCCCTTGGGCAAGAAGGGTATGAGTCGTTGGGTACGGCAGAGTCTCCGTTGGTATTGGAAATCAAAGGACATGGTAACCATACATGGAAGGAATATGCCAAGAAACCTTATCGTCTTAAGTTCCAGGATAAAGTGAAACCGTTGGGTATGAAAAAAAACCGCCATTTCACCCTGTTGCCCCATGTTGATGACGACATGGTATATCTTCGTAATACTGTTGGCTTTGAATTGAGTCGACTGATCGGAATGTCATATACGCCAGCACAGGAGCCTGTGGAGGTGGTCCTCAATGGCGACTATGTCGGTCTCTATATGCTGACTGAGAAAATCCGTATTGGCAAGAATCGGGTAGAGATTACAGAACAGGCGGATATGTCGGAAGACCCAGAAGAGATCACGGGGGGATGGTTGTTGGAAATTGACAATTATGAGTATGATGACCAGATATTTATAAGAAACGAAATCAGAGATCAGGATTGTTTGAATATGACAATTCATGAGCCGGAAGTGTTGTCGCGTGAACAAAGAAGTTATATTACTTCATTCATTAAAGATACGGATAAAGCCATCTATTCCCCCAATAAATCCAGTAAGATCTGGGAGAAATATATTGATATGGATACGTTGGCGCGTTATTATATTGTCAGGGAGATTGTTGATGATGCAGAATCGTTTCGTGGCAGTTGCTACATCCATAAGGAGAGAGGACGCGATACCAAATTGATCTTTGGCCCTGTGTGGGACTTTGGGAATGCGTTCCATCGAGGGTACGACAAATATGTATGGCAAGATCCGCCTTATGGATCCGTCTGGATAAAGGAAATCTATCAGTTCCACAGATTCAGGGACTGCGTTATGGATATTTGGCAGCCTTTCCTTGGTATGCAATATCCTAAGTTGGATAAGGCTATCGATGACTTCATTGAACGCATTCGCTATGCAATAGAGAGCGATATAGCCCGTTGGCCGGGAAATAATCCAGGTTCCATAGATGGCAGAAAACTGTTGATGAAGCAATGCCTTGCTGAAAAGGTGGCGTTCTTGACAAGCGAATGGGGCGAAGGTATTTATATTGATGACGGTGTTTCATCACCTGTCATGACTCAGGACAACGATCCTTATTGGTACACATTGGAAGGACGGCGACTCAATGCGCGACCGTCAACACCGGGCTTGTATATCCATGGGAAGAAGAAGGTGGTGATTCGATAACGGTATTAAATTGCTGATTGAGTTCAATGAATCCAAAGCGTGTTCTCTCGTTTGACGTGATGCGTATCGTGGCTGCTTTTGCCATTGTGGTGCAGCATGTGAGTGGACAGTTCTGGCATCTGCTTTTCCCTTCCGCAGAGTGGGAGATCAGAAATGTTTATACATCCATATCCCAGTGGGGAGTGCCCGTCTTCTTCATGATCTCTGGCGCTTTGTTCCTTTCTCCTGACAAGCCGCTGATTATCAGACGCCTCTTTGGAAAGAATCTGCTACGTATTGTCTATGCCTTCCTCTTTTGGTCTGCCATATACATCTTGGTCACAGAGGGGCTGGGGCAAGGACTGAAGATATACTTCTTAAGCGTACTGAAGGGACCCCCTCATTTCTGGTTCCTGACGGTGATGATAGGTATTTATCTGACGTTGCCGGCATTGAAGGGCATCGCTGGACAGGAAAAGGCGTTCAGCTATCTGGTGGGGCTGGCCATTGTCACCACGTTTGTCATTCCTTCCGTATTCAGTCATTTGGAACTGTTCAACCCGTTGCGGAAGCAGGCGTTGGCTGACTATTACGACGGGTATGGCCTGACGTCGCTCTATTTCATCACCTATTTTATTTTAGGGCATTGGCTCTTTTCCCATACGATTTCCAGTCGTTTGAGGAAGATCATCTATTTGTTGGCGGCCTTGAGCATCGTGGCTTCTGCCCTCGCAACTCGCTGGCTGTCATATTGGTTAGGCTTCTGCCATAGCTTCTTCTATGAAGACCTGCATCCCTTCGTACTCATTCAGGGAGTAGCCGTGTTCGTATTCTTCAAAGAACGCTTTAGGAACCTTTCCTCACAGGCGAGCCGTATCGTCCTCAATCTTTCTAATTACAGCTTTGGTATCTATCTGGTGCATCCACTCATGATCTACTTGTGTACGAATTACCTTGGATTCAGTTCCTCAACTTTCCCAGTGTTGTGGTTTGCTCCCGTTTATAGCGTATTCATATTTATCCTCTCTTTCCTCTTGGTGAAGTTGATCAGCATGATTCCCTTCATGAGAAAGTTTGTGATGTGACACCTATTTAATATATATATGACTGTTTCATGACGAACGAATATCAGATACGGGTAACGCCAGAGGTGGCTGCACAGGAGGACAGGTTGAAGCGGTGGTTGGCAGATGAGCAGGGCATCGACGAAAGGACGATTTATGGGGTGAGGATCCTCAAACGAAGCATCGATGCCCGTCAGAGACAGATCTTCGTCAACCTGAAAGTCAGAGTCTATGTCAATGAACAACCTCATGATGATGAGTATGTCAGGACGGAATACCAGAATGTGGAAGGCCGTCCTCAGGTGATTGTCGTGGGGGCTGGGCCTGGTGGGCTGTTTGCTGCACTGAGACTGATAGAGTTAGGTCTGCGGCCAATCGTACTGGAGAGAGGAAAGAATGTTCATGAACGAAAGAAGGATCTGGCCAATATCACCAAGACCCAGAAGGTGGATGCAGAAAGCAACTACTGTTTTGGCGAGGGTGGGGCAGGCGCCTATTCTGATGGCAAACTCTACACCCGTAGCAAAAAACGTGGTAATACGGACAAAATCCTGAATGTCTTCTGCCAGCATGGAGCATCGACGGCTATTTTGGCTGATGCCCATCCTCATATAGGAACGGACAGGCTCCCCAAGGTGATTGAAGCAATGCGCAATACGATTATCCAATGTGGGGGCGAGGTGCATTTTCAGACGAAGATGACGAGGCTGATAACCAATGGCGATAAGGTTATTGGTTGTATTGCAGACAAGGAGTATCATGGGCCTGTCATTCTTGCCACAGGTCACTCAGCGCGAGATGTTTACAGGTATTTGGCTGAGGCAAAGATTGAAATCGAGGCAAAGGGTATTGCTGTAGGTGTGAGACTGGAACATCCGTCGCAACTGATAGATCAGATACAATATCATTCGAAACAGGGCAGGGGACGATGGTTGCCTGCTGCGGAGTATTCGATGGTGACACAAGTGGAAGGTCGGGGCGTGTATTCGTTCTGCATGTGTCCTGGTGGTTTCGTGATACCTGCGGCTACAGAGAAGGAGCAGATTGTGGTGAATGGGATGAGTCCAGCCAGTCGTGGGACTCAATGGAGCAATAGCGGTATGGTGGTAGAGGTGAGGCCAGAGGATTTGCTTACAACTGTCAACTGTCAACTGTCAACTGTCAACCCCTTAATCGTGATGCACTTCCAAGAGGAACTTGAGAAAATGTGCTGGCAGCAGGGCAATATGAAGCAGACGGCCCCTGCACAGAGGATGGCAGACTTTGTCAATAATAAACTGAGTTATGACTTGCCGAAATCGTCATATGCTCCTGGACTGATTTCAAGTCCCTTGCATTTCTGGTTGCCAAAGATGATTTCCAAGCGTTTGCAGGAGGGCTTTAAGACGTTTGGCCGGCAGGCACATGGCTTCCTGACGAATGAGGCGACCTTGATTGCTGTCGAGACCAGAACGAGCAGTCCTGTACGGATTGTCAGAGACCACGAGACGTTGCAACATATTCGTATTCAGGGACTTTTCCCTTGTGGAGAAGGCGCTGGCTATGCAGGAGGAATCGTCTCTGCCGGTGTCGATGGAGAACGCTGTGCAGAAGCTGCAGCACAATACATTTTTAGCAACGGACATCAGGACTAACAGGACTAAATTCTATAAAAGTCCTTAAGTCGTGTAGTCTGTTGCAAAAAAAATCACGAAAAGCTTTGGTGGTTTCAATTTTTTTTCGTAACTTTGCCAACAAGAAAATAGTTTAACTAAAAGATAACGCTCTATGAACAGGGAGGAAAAATTCGTTATTACGATCAGCCGCCAGTTCGGAACAGGCGGACATGAGATTGGAGCAGAGTTGGCCCGCAGGCTCAATGTGAAGCTGCTGGATAAGCAGATTCTGAATGAGGTGGCGAAGCGGAATCGGGTAGTGGAAGAGGCTATGGAGAAGATCGAAGCCCGTAATCCACTATGGCGTGACGACTTCACCAACTTCTATCAGAACTACATGAGTAAGGCCGAGTATGACGGTGCGGAACATGACCAGACGTCGCATGAACTCTTTGATGCACAGGCAGAAACCATCAGGAAGATTGCCGCCAAAGAGTCGTGTGTCATCGTCGGACGTTGTGGCTTCCACATCTTTGCTGACCATCCGAATGCACTGAAGATCTTCATCCATTCGACTGAGGATTGCCGGAAGCGCAGGATTGCCGAGAAGTATGGACTGGACACGCGGGATGCTGCTGCAATGGTGGTTGACAATGACTACAGCCGCGAACTCTACACGAAGACTTTCACAGGTAAGGACTGGACCGATGCCCGCAATTATGACATCTCAATTGATGTCCGTAAATTCGGCATAAACGGTGCTGTAGATTTCTTAATGAACTGTATTGAATAGTTTTCTTGAGAAAAATTTGTGTATATACCGATTTTTTAGTACCTTTGCACGCTGAAATTTCACAAGTTGGTAATTACTAAAAAATCGGTATAATGAATATTTCCTACAAATGGTTGAAGGAATACGTGGATTTCGACCTAACGCCACAGGAGGTGTGTGACGCTTTGACGTCAACAGGTCTCGAAGTCGACGCATTGGAAGAAGTACAGAGTATCAAGGGTGGTCTGAAGGGCCTCTATGTGGGCAAGGTGCTCACTTGTGAAGTCCATCCCAACAGTGACCATCTGCATGTGACAACAGTAGACTTAGGCAAAGGTGAGCCTTCCCAGATTGTGTGTGGTGCTCCGAATGTGGCCGCTGGTCAGAAAGTGATCGTGGCCGACCTCGGCTGTGTGCTCTACGATGGCGATCAGGAGTTTGTCATCAAGAAGTCCAAGCTGCGTGGTGTGGAGTCCAATGGTATGATCTGTGCAGAGGATGAGATCGGTATTGGCAATGACCATTCTGGTATTATCGTTCTGCCTGAGGATGCTGTGGTAGGTACGCCCGCCGCTGAGTATTATCATTTAGAGAGCGACTGGCTCATTGAGGTGGACATCACGGCAAACCGTGCCGACGGTCTCTCTCACTGGGGCGTGGCCCGTGACCTGTATGCCTGGCTGATGAGCAACGGCCACGAGACACAGATGCATCGTCCTGACTGCTCGAAGTTCAAGGTGGACAATCACGACCTGCCTGTTGAGGTGGTTATTGAGAACCAGGAGGCCTGCAAGCGCTATGCCTGTGTCAGCATCACGGACTGTGAGGTGAAGGAATCTCCTGACTGGCTGAAGAACAAGTTGATCACCGTTGGTCTGCGTCCTATTAATAATATTGTCGATATCACCAACTATATCATGATGGCCTATGGTCAGCCGCTGCATTGTTTCGATGCCGATATGGTGAAAGGACATAAGATTGTGGTGAAGACGATGCCTGAGGGTACGCCCTTCCAGACACTCGACGGTGTGGAACACAAGCTCTCTGACCGTGACCTGGCTATCTGCAATGCGGAAGATCCGATGTGTATTGCCGGTGTCTTCGGAGGTAAGGGTAGTGGTACCTACGAAACTACGAAGAACGTGGTGCTTGAGAGTGCCTACTTCCATCCTACATGGATCCGCAAGTCAGCCCGTCGTCATGGTCTGAGCACGGATGCCAGTTTCCGTTTTGAGCGTGGTGTCGATCCCAATGGTACTATCTATGCACTGCAGCAGGCTGCCATCCTCTGTCAGGAACTGGCAGGCGGTAAGGTGTCTATGGATATCTGCGACGTCTATCCTGAACCAATCAAGAACGCAGTCGTTGATCTCAGTTATGAGTATGTGAATAATCTGATAGGCAAGGAGATTACGCCTGGTATCATCAAGTTTCTCTGTCGTGCACTCGACATAGAAGTCAAGTTTGAGAATGCGCAGGGGCTGACGCTGGAGATTCCTGCCTATCGTGTTGATGTGCAGCGTCCTTGTGATGTGGTGGAGGATATCCTGCGTATATATGGATATAATAATGTGGAGATTCCCACGCAGCTGAAGAGTTCGTTGGTTATCAAGGGTGAAGAGGACCAGAAGCATAAGCTTGCCAACCTCGTCAGCGAACAGTTGGTAGGCGAGGGCTTCAATGAGATCCTGAATAACTCGTTGAGTAAGTCGTCGTATTACGACGACAAACAGGACACGCTGGTGCATATCATGAATCCGCTCTCAAGCGACCTCAATGTGATGCGCCAGACCTTGCTCTTCGGTGGTTTGGAGAGCATCCAGCACAACGTGAACCGCAAGCGCCAGAATCTGCGTTTCTTCGAGTTCGGCAATGTCTATACTTTCAATCCAGAGAAGCAGAACGACGATGAGCCGATGCAGGCATACAAGGAGCAATATCATGCTGCACTCTGGGTGACGGGTAAGCGTGTGGAAGGCTCCTGGGCTCATAAGAACGAGGATTCCACCTTCTATGAGTTGAGTGCCTGTGTGGAGAACATCCTCCGTCGTATTGGTGTGAAGCCGGGCATGATCGTCCGCAAGAAGTCTGAGAACGACATCTTCTCTGCTGGCTTGACGATTGAGAACCGTGGAGGCAAGACACTCGTCGAGATGGGTATCATCACCAAGAAACTCCAGAAGCAGTTCGGCCTCGACAATCCTGTCTATTATGCAGAACTTAACTGGACGGCCCTGATGAAGGTCATCAAGAAGAACGAGGTGCTTTATACGGAGATTTCCAAGTTTCCGCCTGTCAGCCGCGACCTCGCCCTGTTGGTGGATAACAGCGTCGAGTTTGCCCAGATTGAGCAGATTGCCCGCCAGACGGAAAAGAAACTGCTGAAGAATGTAGAACTCTTCGATGTCTATGAAGGTGACAAATTGCCCGCTGGCAAGAAGTCCTATGCAGTGAACTTTATCCTCCAAGATGAGGAGAAAACGATGGGTGACAAGCAGATCGATGCCATTATGCAGAAACTCATCGCCAACCTGAAGAAGCAACTCAACGCTGAATTGCGTTAATTATCAATTATCAATTGTCAATTATCAATTAAAATAAATAGAAATGGGAAGAGCATTTGAATATCGTAAGGCTACAAAGCTGAAGAGATGGGGCCACATGGCCAAGACATTTACAAAGATTGGTAAGCAGATCGCCATTGCCGTGAAGGCTGGTGGTCCAGAACCAGAGAACAACCCCGCACTGCGTGCTATCATTGCCAACGCCAAGCGTGAGAACATGCCGAAGGATAACATCGAGCGTGCCATCAAGAACGCGATGGGTAAGGACCAGAGCGACTACAAGGAGGTGACCTACGAGGGATATGGCCCTCACGGCATCGCCATCTTCGTGGAGACACTGACTGACAACACCACTCGTACGGTGGGTGACGTGCGCAGCGTCTTCAACAAGTTCAACGGCAACCTGGGCACTCAGGGTTCACTGTCGTTCCTGTTTGATCACAAGGCTGTGTTTACTTTCAAGAAAAAGGACGACTTGGATATGGACGAGATGATCCTCGACTTGATTGACTACGGTGTGGAGGATGAGTATGATGAGGATGAGGAGGAGAACAGCATCACCATCTATGGCGATCCTTCTTCATTCGGTGCCATCCAGAAACATCTGGAGGAGAACGGCTTCGAGGTGACGGGTGCAGAGTTCACCCGTATCCCCAATGACCTGAAGGATGTGACAGCCGAGCAGCGTGAAACCATCGACAAGATGGTTGAGAGATTGGAGGACTTTGATGATGTCCAGACGGTTTACACGAACATGAAACCTGAAGAGGTTGAAGCTTAATACAGAATGATCCCCGCTGGTTCAAGGCGGGGATCTTTTTTAATAGTCTTTATCTGTAAATACGAAATCGAGCAACACCTTCTTTGGATCTTTCTCCGAACGATAGGTGTAGGCAAAACGATAGTGGTTGTCTTTGTAGAGCTTGAGCGTCGTTGTGTTGCGCAGTTCGTTCTTCAAGATGTTCCCAGCGTCAAGCTTCTCCACGATGCTGTCATTATCGGCAAAGCCTGTCAACCTATAATAATAATGTAAGGTGTGGGTCTCCCGTTCAAAGGTCAGACTGTCTAAGATGGAGTTATTGTCCATCTTGGCTGGGCAGTTTTTCCTTGTATACTCTTTTGTCTCCCTCGCACAACGGTCCTCAAGTGACTCTTGACAAGCCGTCAATAACAGCAAAAAAGCTGATAATACCCATAACTTTTTCATAATGAATGCTATTTTTGGGTGCAAAGATACAAAAAAAAGCAAAAATATCCATAATCCGACGATTTTTTTGTACCTTTGCACTTTAAAGACGCATAGAATTAATGGATCATATCAGGAATTTCTGTATCATCGCACATATTGACCATGGTAAGTCTACCCTGGCAGACCGTCTATTGGAGTTCACCAAGACCATTCAAGTGACGGAAGGACAGATGCTGGATGACATGGATCTGGAACGTGAACGAGGCATCACCATCAAGAGCCACGCCATCCAGATGGAATATATGTATCAGGGTGAGAAGTATATCCTGAATCTGATCGACACCCCAGGACATGTGGACTTCTCCTACGAGGTGAGCCGTTCAATCGCTGCTTGCGAGGGAGCGCTGTTGGTGGTGGATGCCACCCAGGGCGTACAGGCTCAGACCATCTCGAACCTCTATATGGCCATTGACCATAATCTGGAGATTATTCCCGTCATCAATAAGATAGATATGCCTTCGGCCATGCCTGATGAGGTGGAGGACGAGATTATCGACCTCATTGGCTGTGACCGTTCAGACATCATCCGTGCCTCAGGCAAGACGGGTGAGGGTGTCGAGGATATCCTGAATGCGGTGGTTGAGCGCATCCCTCATCCGGAGGGTGACGAGAAGGCGCCGCTGCAGGCACTCATCTTCGACTCGGTGTTCAACTCCTTCCGTGGGATCATTGCCTACTTCAAGATTGTCAATGGCGTGATCCATACGGGCGATCTTGTGAAGTTCTTCAATACGGGTATGGAGTATGATGCTGATGAGATCGGTGTGCTGAAGATGGACATGATTCCCAGAAAAGAACTGCGGACAGGCGATGTGGGCTATATCATTAGTGGCATCAAGAACTCGAAGGAGGTGAAGGTGGGTGATACGATCACCCATGTCGCCAAGCCTTGTTGTGCAGCCATCGAGGGCTTCCAAGAGGTGAAGCCGATGGTCTTTGCAGGTGTCTATCCCATCGATCCCACGGATTATGAGAACTTGAGGGCCTCTTTGGAGAAACTACAGTTGAACGATGCCTCACTGACATTCACGCCAGAGTCGTCTGTGGCATTGGGCTTCGGTTTCCGTTGTGGATTCCTCGGCCTGCTCCACATGGAGATTGTGCAGGAACGACTCGACCGTGAGTTCGATATGGATGTGATCACCACGGTGCCCAACGTGTCCTATATGTGTTACACTAAACAAGGTGAGGTGAAGGAGGTGCATAATCCCTCTGGTCTGCCCGATTTGACGATGATAGAACATATTGAGGAACCTTATATCCGGGCCTCGATCATTACGGCGGCAGACTATATCGGCCCCATTATGACACTCTGCCTTGATAAGAGAGGTGAATTGATTGATCAACAGTATGTCAGTGGAAATCGCATCGAACTGCACTTCATGCTGCCGTTGGGAGAGATCGTCATTGATTTCTACGACAAACTGAAGTCCATCTCCAAGGGCTATGCTTCATTCGACTATCATGTTGACGGCTTCCGTCCATCGAAGTTGGCTAAGTTGGATATCCTGCTTAATGGAGAACCTGTTGATGCCCTCTCTACACTGACGCATCAGGACAATGCCGTTACCTTCGGACGTCGGATGTGTGAGAAACTGAAGGAATTGATTCCCCGTCAGCAATTCGACATCGCCATTCAGGCTGCCATCGGGGCGAAGATCATTGCCCGTGAGACGGTGAAGCAGGTACGTAAGGATGTGACTGCCAAGTGCTATGGCGGTGACGTCAGCCGTAAGCGTAAGCTGTTGGAGAAACAGAAGCGTGGTAAGAAACGTATGAAACAGATCGGTAATGTAGAGGTGCCTCAGAAGGCTTTCCTCGCCGTTCTGAAACTCGACTGATCTAAGTAAAATCTAAATTATAAAATAGTAAATAGTAAAATCGTAAATTACAATTACTCTATGCCGAACATTGCTATTACAACCAGAGACGTGGCTCGTGAGTTAGCCAGACGTTACAGCACAATGACTCATGATGAGTTGGATTTACTCGAGAGCATCCTTGTGCCGATGAAATTTGCCAAGAACGAACTGATCTTGAAGGAGGGTGAGACATGTACGAACATCTATTGGGTCGTCAAAGGTCTCGTCCGTCAGTTCTATTTCAAGAATGATAAGGAACTGACGGAATACATGGCGACAGAAAACAACATCGTGATGTGTATCGAGAGCCTGTTCATGGAACAGCCCACCCGTCTGCAGATTAAGGCCATAGAACCTACCGTTATGATTGCTATGCCAAAGGCAGAATTGGAGGCTGTGGCCATGAAGAGTGTGAACATACAGATCCTCTACCGTAAGATCTTGGAAGAATCACTTATCCTTAGCCAGCACCATGCCGACATGCTCCGCTTCGAGAGTGCACAGGATCGTTATCAGAAACTGGTCAAGAATCAACCCCAGCTGGTGCTCCGTGCCCCATTGGTCTATATCGCCAGTTATCTCCAGATGACGCCAGAGACCCTATCTCGCGTCCGTACCGCCGCATTGTTAGAAAAATAAAATCATCCCGCCGATTGGCGGGATGATTCGTTTAATGCCTTTCCAAGTACAGGCTATGGTCTATGCACCGTGGCAACTCCTCCTGATAATGTGTCACATAAATCAACGTCTTCTCCGGATCTTGACAATATTCATCCACTCGGTCTTTCACCATCCTGCGGTTCACATCGTCCAGACCATGTAACGGCTCATCGAGAATCAAAAGGCTAGGCTCTTTGACGAAAGCACGTGCTACAAGAATCAGTCTCTGTTCTCCACTCGACATCTCGCGGAAATTCCTGTCTGCCAAATGACCGATACCGAAGATGTTCAGCCATTTCCTACATTGCGATTGTTCTGTCTCGTTTGGCTTGACATACAGTCCGACGGTATCTTTCAGTCCACTGGCCACAATCTGTATCGCAGGAATATTCTGCTTATAGCTGCGATGCATCTCTGGTGACACATAACCGATCTGTTTCTTGATGTCCCAGATACTTTCACCAGATCCTCTCTTGTGCCCGAACAAAGAAATATCACACGCATAACTTTGTGGATTGTCTGCACAGACCAACGAGAGTAGGGTAGACTTCCCACAGCCATTCTGTCCGGATAACGACCAGTGCTCTCCCTTCCTCACCGTCCAGTCGAGGTCCTTCAGGATCGTCCTTGTTCCATACCGTATGGTCACCTTGTTGAATTTTATTACCTCTTCTGGCGCAGCCGTCGCACATGGGGACTGTCCCTGCTGTGAGTAAGGAGCGTTAGCGACTGGATTACAGAGGGACTGTCCCCTGTGTGCGACCTTCGGCATCACCTTCATCTCTTTCACCTCTACGATATGCGTGATAAACGCCGGTATCTCGTCCGTCTTGGCCAGAACGAGAATAATTTGCAGTCCCTGCTCTTGAGCCAGCATCGTCATCAGGTCCTTCAACTGGTCACGGGTCTGAGCGTCGAGGCCGATAAACGGATTGTCCATGATCAGCACCCTTGGATTTGTAAACAGCGATGCAGCGAGTTTGTATTTCCTCAGTTCCCCGCTCGACAGGAGGATGATATACTTGTCCAGCAGACCTTCTAAATGGAACAACTCATAGAGATGCTTTTGTAAGGTACGACGTGCTGGGGTGTCCTCACCTGCCAACTGATACGCCTCTTCGAGCTTTTGGCCGACAGTAGGTGTCTCTTCATCTATCTCCATCTGGTTCCAGCGTTGTTGCAAGAAGTACGTACGGTCGTTATCCCCACCGTAAGTGTCTCGGAATGAGATATATTTCAGGTTGTCGTAGGGCTCGTAGAAACCATATCTCACCATATCTGGGAAGGCAGGGTGACGACCTGTCAACAGATCTACGAACATACTCTTTCCTGCCCCGTTTCTGCCTACGATGGCGATATGCTCGCCTTCCTCCATATAGAAGTTCACGGGTTCCGCCATACTCCACTCAGGCTTCCTCGCCCTCGCATTGATTATCTCTATAGTTCTCATATGAATACAACGGTTATATATTTAACGACAACTATAACAACAAAAACAACATTCGACCTTATGGTCGATAAGGAAAAAGTTGTCCATGTTGTCATAGTTGTCGTTATTAAAAAACATATTATTGTGGTTATTTCTTCTGTTTCGATATTTTGTCTTGGTTTTTGTTCACGAAATCCTTCCAACCCCGGTACTTCACATCACTCTCTGGCTTGCCGGCCTGCATGAAATGGCAGTAGGCCGCAGCAAGAGCATCCGTCGCATCCATAAACTTCGACATCTCCTCATTAGGAATCTTCAGCAATCGTTGCAACATACCTGCCACTTGTTCCTTCGAGGCATTGCCATTACCTGTCAGCGCCATCTTAATCTTCATCGGCGCATATTCATGGATAGGTACCCCATGATGGATGGCAGCAGCGATGGCCACACCTTGGGCACGGCCTAACTTCAGCATCGACTGCACGTTCTTGCCGAAGAACGGTGCCTCGATGGCCATCTCATCAGGCAGATAACCGTCGATGACGCCTGTCACCCGTTCAAAGATATGTCCGAGTTTTAGGTAGCCGTCGGCAAACTTCCGCAGGTCGATGACGCCCATCGTCATCATCTGTGCCTTACCGTCCTTCACCTTCAGTAGCCCGTAGCCCATCAGGTTCGTACCAGGGTCAATGCCCAATATGATCTTCTCCATATCGGGTGCAAAATTACGAATTTAATTTGGATTATGCAAATAATCCTCCGATTTGATAGACCAGCGCACTTGCAATCCACGCAACAATAGTCGTATAGAGTGCAGCGAAGCCAGCCCAGCGCCACGAGCCCGTTTCATTCTTGATGGCAGCGATGGTGGCGATGCAGGGGAAATACAATAATATAAATATAAGGTACGCGTACGCGATAAGCGGACTGATGCCCTCCTGCAGCATGACCTGTCTCAGATGCGTGTATTTCTCGTTATCATCGCTGAACTCTTCGTCGTCGCCGAATGAGTCATCACCAGAGTAGAGCACACCAATCGTTGAGGCCACAATCTCCTTGGCACCGATACCTGCTATCAAACTGACATCGAGTTTCCAATTAAAGCCCTGTGGGGAGAAAATGGGCTCGATGGTCTTACCCATTCGGCCGATATAACTCTGTTCTTGTTGTTGTTCACGGCTGAGGCTTTCATTGTGAGGGAAATAGCCGAGTGCCCAGACGATACAGGAGGCCACGAGAATAATGCCACCCATCTTTTTCAGATATTCCTTGCCTTTCTCCCATGTGTGACGCCATATGGCCTTGGGTGTCGGCCAACGATAGGGTGGGAGCTCCATCACGAAAGGCGTATCCTCACCCTTGATGACTAGCGAAGAGAATATCTTGCTGATGATGACCGACATCAGGATGCCGATGGCGTAGAGCGACAGCAGCACCCACGAACGGTATTGTAGTGAGAAGAACGTGCCGGCAATCATAATATAGATAGGTAGGCGTGCCGAACAACTCATAAACGGCAGGATCATCATCGTGATAATCCTCGACCTTCGGCTTTCGATGGTACGGGTGGCCATCACGGCAGGCACATTACAGCCGAAACCCATGATCAGTGGGATGAATGACTTGCCGTGCAGTCCCATCTTGTGCATCAGTTTGTCCATGATGAAGGCTGCTCGTGCCATATACCCAGAGTCCTCCATCAGCGAGATGAAGAAATAGAGGATAAGGATCTGAGGCAAGAACACAATAACACTTCCTACGCCTCCGATGACACCATCCACGAGCATCGCCTTCAACGGCCCGTCAGGCATCGTCGCGCTGATCTTGTCTCCTAACCAAGCCACACCTTCTTCAATCCAGTCCATCGGGTACTGGCCTAACGAGAAGGTGGTTTCGAACATTACGTAGAGCAACAGGAAGAAAATGGGGAAGCCGAAGTACTTATGTGAGAGTACCCAGTCAATGCGGTGGGTCGTCTTGTAGGTGTCTTCTTTCGTGCCAGTCTTGAATTCAGCCTCTTTCAGGGCACCGTTGATGAAGCCGTACTTGGCATCCATGATGGCGGTTTCAGAATCATCACCAGTCTCTTCTTTCACACGTGTCGAAGCCTTGTCGCGTGAGTTTGTCAGGTTGTGGAAGTCCTTCATACGGTTCTCACCGGCCATGTGCTTGCCTAAGTAGTCGAGCACCTGACTGTCGTGCTCCAGTAATTTGATGGCCAGATATCGGGTAGAGTAGTGCTGGGTGATATGCTCATCGGCCTTCAGGTATTTCTGAATGTGGGCGATACCGTCTTCAATCTCGTGACCGTAGTTGATATGCAGGTGTCGCGAGGCCTTGCTGGTTCCCTCGTACACCTGAATGACGGCCTTGAACAGTTCCTTCACACCTGTACCGTTCTTAAATGAGGTGGGAATCATCGGAATACCGAACAGACGGCTCAGCGTGTCGATATTCACCTGGTCGCCGCGTCGTTCAAACTCATCGTACATGTTCAAGGCGCAGACCATCCGGATGTTCATGTCTACGAGTTGGGTGGTCAGGTAGAGGTTGCGCTCCAGATTTGAGGCGTCGATCACGTTGATCACCACGTCTGGCATTTTCTCCGTCAGGTGCTCTCTCACATAGAGTTCTTCTGGTGAATAACAACTCAGCGAGTAGGTGCCAGGTAGGTCTGTCAGGTTGAAATCATAACCGAACATCGAGGCGTGAGCCTCAGTGGCATCGACGGTCACACCAGAGTAATTACCCACATGACCGTGGGCGCCTGAGGCATAATTGAACAGCGAGGTCTTACCGCAGTTTGGGTTACCCACCAGTGCCACATTGATCGTTCGGCGCTCTCGTTTGGCGATATGCTGGAGATAGTCGTCAGGGTGGTCTTCTGGATGTAGAGGAGTGTGGAGTGTGGAGTGAGGAGTGAGATTACCTTGGAGGCGGGAATCTGCCACAGGAGTATTCTCACTCCTCATTCCACCCTCCTCACTCCACGAGTTACCGCTTACCACTTCAATATGGTCGGCCTCCTGGTGTCTCAGCGACACTTCATAGCCCATCAGCTTATACTTTACTGGATCTTGTAGGGGTGCATTCAACAGCACCTCCACCTCCTGTCCCTTGATGAATCCCATCTCGATAATCCTTTTCCGGAATCCACCATGTCCTAAAACCTTGACGATAATACCTTTTTCGCCCGTCTTCAGCTCTGATAGTTTCATACCTTATTTATTATTTCTGGTGCAAAGGTACATAAATATACTTGCAAACGGGTTGCATTCACCTACAAGTTTATAAAAATACCTAAAAATGGTGATGGGGGGGCAGAATCTGCTTTAGGTCATGGCCTACTCTGGCAGAGAATTCTTCTGTGCCCCTGGCGTTCAGATGGATGTAATCCTTGAACATCGTCGTATCATTGCCAAACAGATCCTGATAGTTCAGAACCGTCAGACGACTGTCGTGGTTGATGCTGTCTATCAGATTCCAGAACCTGTCCATCTCAAAGTATGTTGATGATATTTCTTTCAGGATGGGGGAACATACCAGTATCAGTCTGATGTTGTTGGCAGAGCACTCTTCGATGAACTGCTTGAACTGCGAGATGTTCTCCGGCGTGTGTTCGAACTTCTGCTTGCCTTTTATCAGACCGCTCGGATGGAAGGTCTGGTCAGGGAGAATGCTGTCGCTGGACTCATCGATATTGTTAAACTCGTTGACTACCTTTTGCAATTTTCCGGCATATCTGACGAGCCTGAAGTTATCAGCATACGACAATTCAGGCGTGATCTCTTTCAGGAAACTGAAGTTCTCACGGTCAATATACGGACACATGTCTATGCTGTATTTCGGCATCACATAGTCGAGGAAGGCCCATGGGCCGATTTCTTGTATGATATAGGCTGGGCGTGCATTTTGAGACATGTATGTCTTATACATGATGTTGTATTGGTAGATAAACGGATAGCCGGCAAAACCGATATTGAAACATTTGATGCCCAGCGTGTCACTTAATATGGAGTCATCATATCCCGATGCTCTTGAATTGCCCATGATGATTAGTTTGGCATCGTTGCCTTTCGTGTCATAAATCATATTGATCCGGCAATAAGGGGCAGTTGTCTTGCAGGTAAATGCTCTCTTCTCAAACTCCAGCGACAAGGGATAGACAACAGCCGAGATAATCAGCAGGACTATTGCCGCAAACAGTAATGCATTTTTGAGGAATCTTTTCATGGGATGTCAGAATTGGAAATAGATGAAACTGCCGATGTTGTCTGCCATGAAGAGATATGAGAAGATGGCGACGGCGATGCAGATGAACCATTTGACGGGCGTGGATCTGATCCATTGCATGTGAAGGACAAACGGATCCTCTCTCCGTAGCCATTCAATGGCCAGGAACAGGAAACACAGCATGATTTCCTTCACACCGTACAGGGCTGAGGGGTCGAGGAAGGGGTTGGTGCAGATGGACAATAGGAATCCTGTGGCCTGACTCATGGAGTCTGCCCTGAAGATAATCCATCCGATGACGACCAGGATGAACGTGACCGTCATCTGCATCGCCTCCTTCAGACTTGGCAGGAAACGGCCATGGGATACGACGTGGTCAAATTTGGAGTTAATACCAAAGATAATGTATATAGCCAAAAGTGAAGCATGAAAGAGTCCCCAGCATACGAAGGTCCAGTCTGCTCCGTGCCAGAGACCGCTGATGCCCCACACGATAAAGACGTTTCTGATAACCTTCCATCTCTCACATCTGCTTCCGCCTAAGGGGATGTAGACATAGTCGCGGAACCAGGTCATCAGGGAGATATGCCATCTTCGCCAGAATTCAGGGATGGATCTTGAGAAATAGGGAATATCGAAGTTTTTGGTCAGCTGGATGCCGAACAGCTTGGCACAGCCAATGGCAATGTCGCTGTATCCAGAGAAGTCACAATAGATCTGGAAAGTAAAAAGCACACCCAATATGAGAAGTGTCAGTCCTGGCAGATCCTGGTATTGGTTCCAATAGAAGTCGACAATGATGGCGCATCTGTCTGCGATGACAATCTTTTTCACGAATCCCCACAACAACTGCTTGCATCCGTCAACAGCTCTGTCATAATTAAAATGGCGGTCGTGCTGGAACTGGGGCAACAGATTCGTGGCCCGTTCGATAGGACCTGCCACTAACTGCGGGAAGAAACAGATGTAGGCGAAGAACTCCACAATGTCATGAGTGGCCTTTAACTTCCCCTGATAGACGTCGATTGTATAGCTGAGAGCCAGGAAGGTATAGAAGCTGATGCCCACAGGCAGGATGACGTCGAGCATTACCCAGTCTAACTGATAGCCTGCATTTCGAAACATCGCCTCGAAGTTCTCCATGAAAAAGTTGTAATACTTGAACACGCCAAGTATCAGAAGGTTCAGCGCGATATTGGCAAAGCTCACGGCCTTCTGTATCTTTCGCTTTCCCTCATAACGCTCCAGCAACAGACCGCTCGCATAGCTGCAGAACGAAGTGATGGCAATCAGGAACAGGAAACGCCAGTCCCACCAGCCATAAAACACATAACTGGCAGCTACCAGGAACAAGTTCTGTACCCTCCTACTCCGGAACACAAACCAATAGAGTAGGAATACGATGGGCAGGAATAGGATGAACTCGAAAGAATTGAACAACATGACATCTCTTCTATTATCACGCTTCGGTCTCGAAATAGTTCTCGAGTTCGATGCGGGCACTTCCTTCAGCGTTTGAGAGATCTTTGATCACTACGCCTTTTTCGAGGAGGGTGATGCGGGTGGAGATGTCGATGGTGTGCTGCAGGTTGTGGGAGGAGATGAGGATGGTGGCTCCAGTCTCCTTATTATAATCGGTGAGCACGTGTTTGAGGATGTTCTGCGACGAGGGATCGAGGAAGTTGAAGGGCTCGTCGAGGATCACCAGCTGGGGCTTGTTGAATAGGGCCGCGATGATACCCACCTTCTGTTTGTTACCAGCCGAGAGGTTGCGGATGAGTTTCTTCTGTCCGAAGATCTCTCCAGAGGCGAGACGCTCAAAGGGTTTCAGACGTGCGTCCACTTCCTCCTGACTGAGGTTGCTGATCTTGCCCAAGAAGGCGAAATACTCCTCTGGCGTCAGGAACTCGATGAGGAAACTGTCGTCGATATATGCACCGGTCTTGTCTTTCCATGCCTCGGAATCCGCGGGGTTGATGCCGTCAAGGGCCACAGTCCCTGCATCGGGCTTCAATAGGTCGAGGAGCATCCTGAATAGTGTTGTCTTACCGGCACCATTATTTCCGACCAGTCCCAGTATCTCTCCGTCCTTGATCTCCAACGCCGGGATGTCGCAGGCGACTGTCTCGCCAAACTGCTTTTTTAGATTACTAATTGTTATCATATTCGGACAGTTTTTATTGTTTTGCATCGGACTATCACGGATTTCTCGGACATGTCTGAAAGTCCGTTTTAGTCCGTGTCAGTCCGATGCTTGTTATTACACAATGCCTTTACCGTGGCAGTTCTTGAATTTCTTGCCGGAGCCGCAGGGGCAGGGATCATTACGTCCGGGCAGCTTATCCTTGATGATCGGAGTACGGGGCTGCTGGGCGCGGGTATCCTGCTGGGCTGCTGCCTGCTGGTTGCGATCCACAAGCTGTTCCTCGCCGATCTGCTGTTTCGATTCTGTGTACTGCTGACGCTGGGTGCGCTGCTCAGGAGCAGCCTCCTGCACCTGCTGTTGCATCTCAGGAATCTGAACACGGGTGAGGATGGAACAGATACGGTTGTACATCTCATTGATCATCGCATCCCATACCTTAGCTGATTCGAGCTTGAAGATCAGCAACGGGTCTTTCTGCTCATACGAGGCATTCTGTACGGAGTGCTTCAGTTCGTCCAACTGTCTCAGGTTCTCCTTCCACGAGTCATCGATGATATGCAGCAGGATGCTCTTCTCAAACTCCTTCACCACCGACTTCGATTCGGTATCGTAGGCCTCCTTGAGGTTACAGGGGATATTGAACATACGACGTCCGTCCGTCAGAGGCACCATAATCCTTTCATACATGTGTCCCTGAGCCTCATACACCTGTTTGATGATGGGCTGGGCCACCGTCTGGACACGTTCTGTACGACGGTTGAAGCTCTCAATCACAGCCTGGAAGGCATTCTCGGTGAGCTGCTCACGGGGCTGGTTGATATAGTCGTCGCTGCTGAAGGGCACCTCCATCGACAATACATGCAGGAATTCCTCCTTACAACCCTGATAGTCGCCGGAGTTCTCGATGATGTTCACCACACGGTCCCAGATGATGTTGGCGATATCCATGCCGATACGTTCTCCCATGAGGGCGTGGCGACGCTTCTCGTAGATGACGGTACGTTGCTTGTTCATCACATCATCGTACTCGATCAGTCGTTTACGGATACCGAAGTTGTTCTCTTCCACCTTCTTCTGGGCACGCTCGATACTCTTAGAGATCATCGGACTCTCAATCATCTCACCGTCCTTGAAGCCCAGACGGTCCATCACTGAGGCGATACGCTCAGAGGCGAACAGACGCATCAGCTTGTCTTCGAGTGACACGAAGAATACGGAACTACCCGGGTCTCCCTGACGACCTGCACGACCACGCAACTGTCTGTCCACACGACGGCTCTCATGACGCTCGGTACCGATGATGGCCAGACCACCGGCAGCCTTCACCTCAGGCGACAGCTTGATATCGGTACCACGACCGGCCATGTTCGTGGCGATAGTCACAGCACCCTTGCCATTCGTGGACTGACCTGCCAGTGCCACGATGTCTGCCTCCTTCTGGTGCAGCTTGGCATTCAGCACCTGGTGTGGGATACCCTCACGCTTGCCGGTCTCGGGATTGACATACATATCGAGCATACGGCTGAGCAACTCAGAGATCTCCACGGAGGTGGTACCGATCAGTGTCGGACGACCGGCATTCCTCATCTTTACAATCTCCTCAATCACAGCCTTGTACTTCTCACGAGCAGTCTTATAGACACGGTCGTCCTGGTCGTTACGGATCACGGGACGGTTGGTGGGGATCTCCACCACGTCGAGCTTGTAGATATCCCAGAACTCACCTGCCTCAGTAGAAGCGGTACCGGTCATACCAGCCAGCTTGTGATACATACGGAAGTAGTTCTGCAACGTGATGGTGGCGAAGGTCTGCGTGGCAGCCTCTACCTTCACGTGCTCCTTGGCCTCCACAGCCTGGTGCAGACCGTCACTCCAACGACGGCCTTCCATGATACGACCCGTCTGCTCGTCGACGATCTTCACCTCGCCATCGATGACCACATACTCGTCATCCTTATTAAACATACAGTAGGCCTTCAGCAACTGCTGGAGGGTATGGACACGTTCTGACTGTACGGCATAGTGTCCCAGCAACTCGTCTTTCTTGTCGACACGTTCCTGATCACTGAGACCAGTCTCGGCTTCGAGGGCAGAGAGCTGTGAAGTGATGTCGGGTAACACGAAAAGCTCGTCGTTATTCACCTGCTTGGCTAACCAGCCAGTACCCTTATCCGTCAGGTCGCAGGAGTTCAGCTTCTCGTCAACCACGAAGTAAAGTGGTTCAATACACTCCGGCATACGACGGTTGTTGTTCTCCATATAGATCTCTTCGGTCTTCAGCATACCGGCCTTGATACCTTCTTCAGAGAGGTATTTGATCAGTGGCTTGTTCTTTGGCAGGGCCTTATGCGAACGGTAGAGCGAAAGGAAACCTTGGTCGAGCTTCTCCTGACCATCTTTCTTGTTACCCGCCTCGATAAGGCGGTTACCCTCGGTGATAAGGGTCTTGGCATCAGCGAGATACTGGGTGGCCAACTGACGCTGCACTCCCACCAGACGCTCCACCAGCGGCTGATATTCCTCAAACATCTGGTCGTCCCCCTTGGGCACAGGACCTGATATAATAAGAGGTGTACGGGCATCATCGATCAACACGGAGTCCACCTCGTCGACGATGGCGTAGTTGTGACTGCGCTGCACGAGGTCGGCAGGCGAGATGGCCATGTTGTCACGCAGATAGTCGAAACCGAACTCATTGTTCGTACCGAAGGTGATATCTGCCTGATAGGCCTGGCGGCGCTCTTCAGAGTTCGGCTGGTGCTTGTCGATACAGTCCACACTCAAACCATGGAACATATACAACGGTCCCATCCACTCGGAGTCACGCTTGGCCAGGTAGTCGTTCACGGTCACCACATGCACACCGTTGCCGGTCAGGGCATTCAGGAACACAGGGAGGGTGGCCACGAGGGTCTTACCTTCACCGGTAGCCATCTCGGCAATCTTTCCCTGGTGGAGTACGACACCACCAAACAACTGTACGTCGTAGTGAACCATCTCCCATTTTAGGTCATTGCCGCCAGCCGTCCAGTGGTTGTGGTAGATGGCCTTATCACCGTCGATGGTGATGAAGTCCTTACGGGGGTCAGCTGCCAACTCACGGTCGAAGTCTGTGGCTGTGACGATAGTCTCCTCGTTCTCGGCAAACCTTTTGGCGGTTTCCTTCACGATGGCGAACACCTCTGGCATCACCTCGTCGAGGGCTTTCTCGTAGATGTCGAGGATCTCTTTCTCAATCTTGTCTATCTGTGCGAAGATGTCAGCACGCTCGTCGATGGGGGTATTCTCGATGGTACCCTTCAGTTCGGCAATACGGGCTCTCTGCTCCGTGGCCTTGGCCTGTACCTGTTCACGGATCTCCTTTGAACGCTGACGCAGTGCATCATTATCCAGTTGCTCAATCTGCGGTGAGACGGCCTTCACCTTCTCTACCAACGGCTGGATGAGCTTCATGTCGCGGGTGGACTTGTCACCAAACAACGACTTTAAAAACTTGTTGAAATTCATCTATTTATTTACGATTTACTTATTTTCAATTTACGATTTGCTGAAAAGCGGGTGCAAAGTTACGAATAATTTTCGTAACAGCCAAAGTTCTTGCTTTAATTCTGTGAAAATCTGTGGAATCTGTGGCTTAGAACAATGGCTCTGAGCTACAGGCGTTCGGGGCTCTGATGCGGATGGCACGGGAAAGGGTGGGGGCGATACGGTCTGTCGTGACAGGCTTGTTGACCTGTTCAGACTGGATGTCGGCACCATACAGGATGATGGGGAAGAGGATTGCAGAAGCCAGGGATATACGGTCTTCACCGGTATCTTCGTTTTGCAAATGCCATCCGGGATTCACCTCAATCAGGATGTCCCCGTTATGCTGGGGATGGAACCCGTTCCTGACCTTCGCAATCAGGCTGTTGTTCTCACTTGACAGTTGCAGGGCGGTGTACACGTTCCTCACACCCTCCATCTGCAACAGGAACTCACGGGCTTTCTGATCAAAGTCCGTCAAGGCTATGTGCTTCTGTTCCAGCAGCTTGTGGTTGATATACAACTGGTTGTCTGTACAGATCTCGATATAGCGCCCTTGGCCCCAAACAGCCCCAAAATACATGTTCAGCAGTCCTGCAGCACGGTTGATATAGAACGTACCGGTGGGGATGCGGTAGATGGAAAGGTCGGTCTGTTCGGGGTCACTGTATCCCGTACTGGTCACCACAAATAGCACATCCTTCTTACCGATCTTCTCCTCCAACTGACTGATGAGTGTTCCGATGCTTTGGTCCAGTCTGAGGTAGGTGTCTTTCGTCTCCAACTGACATTCTGACACGGGTTGATGCTTGAACGTCCCGGCATAATAGGTCAGGCAGAGCAGGTCGGTGATGCTGTCAGCGCCCATACCTTTCTGGCTGACGTATGCCAATGCCAAGTCGGTGATATGGGCATTGATGAGACCTGAAGTCTGGTATTCCTGATACTTTTTGTGACCTTTGAAAACGTGTCTGAAATCAAATATTTTTTCCTGTCCAAGAGGTACCCATCTGAGCCTGTCAATATCCTTACTCGGATGACTTAACTCATTGAAAGCCAAATATAAAAGTGGCTGTTTGTTCGAGTAATACTGCGATGCAGTCCATTGTCCGGTTTGTTCATCTAACCATAAGGCGCCGTCGGCAGCATGTCCGGCAGAGAGGACTGATGCATCTGCGAAGGGGGCGATGGCAAAGACCAAGGCCTTCCCGTCACTGGCCACCTTCATCTCGTCGCCTAAGGTCGACACGGCGAGATGATGGGGACCGACTATGCCATTCTGTCGGTTGTCCTCCGTACAATATTGGGGCCTGAGCGTCTCCCTGTTGATCCAGCTTTGTCCTACGATACTGTGATAATAGGGTACTGTACCTGTCTGGATGGTAGAGATGGCAGAGGCGCGGTCTGTCTGTATGAGAGGGTACGAGGCGTTCTCATACACCCGTCCCTGAGCCATCAGCTTCTTGAATCCCTGCTCGCCGTAGAGTGGGGCATAGGCTTCCAGAAAGTCACTGCGCAATTGGTCGATGGTGATGTTCACCACCAGCCTTGGCACCTGCCTGGCCCCATTCTGTGCAGTGCTTTCGGCATTCCATCCCAGCACCGCCAACAGCGTAATATATATATACCTATTTTTCACTCCTACACCTCAACAGCAAAGATAGTGCCACAATCATCATCCCCTCGGCATAAACTTGGAAGATTCGGCCAATGGCGAACAATACGATCATACCCAATAGCACTATCCTCCATCGCTTGGTCTTTCCTTTTAGGACGCTGGGGATAAAGAATAGCGGCAGGGGATTCAACAGCAGCAACTGCAGATTCAGACTTGTCGTAGGATGCTGTGAGAAGATCATCACAAACAGCACACAGCCAGCCAGTCCCTGTATCAGCATCAGTAGTACGTCCCACCACTTAAATCTCTTTTTCTGTTTCCACTCTATCAGCGCTATTCCTAATGAAACCACCAGCAGGACCCAAGCGCACTGCGTCGGTGTCAAGGGGAAATCCTCCTCTATCACCTGTACTCCGGCCGGCAGGGCGATCCTTCTCTCTTTCACCAACGGACGGTACTCCCCATCGGCATAGATGGTCGCACGGTCGAAGTCGTACATCAGGTTCTCCGGCAGGAACTCTTGTTGCCTCAGATCCGTCTTCAGGTCAGCCTTGAGTCCCAGCAGCATATCGTTGCCAAAGGCTGCCCAAGGGTGGTTTCTCACGCAACTGTGTACCATCTCCCGATACGTCGGCTGATAGTCTTCTCTCGGGGCATATTCCACTTTTCCGGCAATACAACGCTCGATCAGGTCTCTCGGACGCATCGAACAGTTGTCGTAGAAATAGTTATAACGGTACACCTTGTTCTCGGGCTTCAGATTCTCTACCAGCGCCTGTTTCAGGGTAGCCTTTTCCTCTGGCGTCAGGTTCAGCACCTGTTCAGTGATGCCACTGCCCCAGTGCTTGTATTCCTGTCTGAAGAGAGGGTAGGGATAGCCTCCCAATTCATAGTCGGTCAGTCCGAAGACAAACCTCAACACGAAATGAGGCTTCTTGAAATCAAAGACACCCCAGTTGAATGCGATATCCTCACCTTTGCTCAGGTCGTGCCATCGCAGTGCCGTGTGACCGTACAGACTATAGATCTCCTCATGCGGCGAACACGTCAGCAAACTCACTTCGACCGAATCGCACACAGGGGACTGTCCCTTTTGTGCGGGCTGCGCAGAAATTCGCACAATGGTGACTGTCCCTATTGTGAGACTCACCCAAATAGCGGTGATGGAATTCCTAAAAATGTTATTTTTTTGTTTCACGATGCAAAATTAATTGATATTTTTCAGTAAAAAGCGATTTTCTGCTTTTTTTTTAATAATTTTGCACCCTGAAAATGAAATTCTTAGGAAATAGAAGGATAAATATGAATAAATTCATCGGTTGTCTGGTGCTGTCAGCCCTGACGACGTTGCCTATTTTCGCGCAGAACAGCACGAACTCTCCCTACAGTCAGTATGGTCTGGGTGACCTGGCCGACGAGGGCGTCGGGTTCAACAAAGGCATGGGTGGTGTTGGCTATGCTTTCCATAAGGGAAATGAGGTCAATCCCCTGAACCCTGCCGCCTACTCCTCCATCGACTCCGTCACGATGATCTTCGACGGCGGACTCTCCGGACAGATCACGAACTTCAAGGAGGGTGGACGGAAACTCAATGCGAAGAGCGGTGGTTTCGACTATGTCACGGGAGCCTTCCGGTTGATCCGTAACGTGGGTGTCACCTTTGGTGTGATGCCATATTCAAATATCGGCTATAATTACTCCACCTCTACCCGTCTTGATGATATGACCACGACATTCACAGGCCGGTACCAGGGTGATGGGGGCATCAACCAGCTCTTCGTGGGTGCAGGCTTCCAGTTGTTCAAATTCCTTTCCGTAGGATTCAATGCCGCCTATATCTGGGGCGATGTTCAGCGCACCATCACGACCGGTGGCTCCTCATCCATCAACACGCTCTATAAGGAGTATAACGGCTCCATCAGCAGTTACAAGCTCGACTTCGGCGTTCAGTACAGACTGCCGTTCGGTGTCAATGATGAACTCACCGTCGGTGCTGTGTTTAGTCCTGGCCATAAGCTCGGTACAGACCCCTACTGTCGCATTATCTCCTCGAATTCTACCATTGCCAAGCATGATACGACCACCTATACCATCACCAACGGCTTCGAGATCCCCAATTCCATTGGTGTGGGTGTGGCTTACAACCACGACCAGAAGCTGCGTGTGGGGGCGGACTTCAAGTTCCAGAAATGGGGGAGCATTGACTACCCTGCTTTCGAGAACGACAGCTACACGTTGCGCAGTGGTCTGCTCAAAGACTGTTATAAGGTGAATGTGGGTGCGGAGTGGATTCCCAATCCGCGCAGTACACGGAGCGTCTTCCATCATGTCCGTTACAGGTTCGGAGCGAGCTTCGCTACACCTTATTATTATATTAATGGGCAGGACGGACCGAAAAGCATCCAGTTGAGCCTGGGTTTAGGCATACCCATCATGAACGCGTACAACAATCGTTCCATCCTCAATATCAGTGGCCAGTGGCAGCATCGTTCAGCGGATAACCTCATCACCGAGAATACGTTCCGCCTGAATATCGGCATCACCTTCAACGAGCGTTGGTTCTCGAAGATGAAGATCGAGTAATAGAAGTAGCGTGTATGAGTGGAAAGTGGAAAGTGGAAAGTGGAAAGAGATTACTTTTTGGTGGGTATTCTGCCGCAAGAGTATTCTCCTTCCTCTTTCCACTTTCCACTTTCCTCCTTCCTCTTCTCACTTCTTGCGAACAGGCTCAGGAGCACATGGCTCCTGCTATCAACGACCGTGACTCCGCCTCGGCAATGATCTCCTATGGCGTGAACACCCTCATCAGTGACTCCGGCGTCATCAAATACCGCATTGTCACTGAACGCTGGGACGTGAATACCGTCCGACAGCCAACCCGCTGGTATTTCGAGAAGGGACTCTTCTTCGAGCAGTTCGATGAGAAATTCCATGTCCAGGCTTACATCCAGGCAGACACGGCTTGGTATTTCGACCAGAAGAAACTCTGGCATCTGCGGGGACGTGTCCGTATCCGTAATGTCAATGGCCTCATTTACACCAGCGAGGAACTCTTCTGGGACGGTAATCGCCACGAACTCTACTCTAATGTGTTCTCCCGTTTGGTGACACCGGAACGCGAGATTGAAGGCACCTATTTCCTCTCCGATGAGCGGATGGCTCACTATACGGTCAGTAACTCCAAAGGCTCTTTCGAGAAATCGGACATGACGGGCGAAGATGATAAGAATGAAGAGACCACTTCGCCTGCCGACACCACCAGTGCCCCCGAGCCCATCCTCCGTCCCAAGCTTGAAAAGTCCCGTCGTCACCCCGTTCCCTAATCTGTGTCATCTGCGTTTTAATCAATTCGTGTAATTCGTATAATTCGTTGTCTTAAAATATATGTCTAACTTGATCATAGGTCTCATCGTGGCGATGCTCTTCTCCGCCTTCTTCTCTGGCATGGAGATCGCCTTTGTCTCGAGCAACCGGCTCCTGGCAGAGATGGACCGTGAGAAAAACGGTCTCTCACAAAAGGCCATCAGCGTCTTCTACCAGCACCCGAACAACTTCGTCTCGACTATGCTCGTGGGCAACAACATCGCCCTGGTCATCTATGGCATCCTCTTTGCACGCATCTTCGACGCCACGCTGTTCCAACCATTCAGCGACGGCATTCGCGTCACCCTCGATACCCTCCTCTCCACGGTCATCGTCCTCTTTACGGGTGAGTTCCTCCCGAAGACCATCTTCAAGAACACGCCTAACACGATGCTCACCGTTTTCGCCATCCCGGCATGGATCTGTTATGTCATCCTCTATCCCATCTCCCGTCTGGCAACACTCCTCTCCAAAGGACTTCTCCGACTGGTGGGCATCCGGATGACCAAGGAGAACGAAGATCGTGAGTTCACGAAGGTTGACCTCGACTACCTTGTGCAGACCAGTATCGACAATGCCGATGACGAAGACCAAATTGGCGAGGAAGTGAAGATCTTCCAGAACGCCCTCGACTTCTCTGAGACAAAGGTGCGTGACTGTATGGTGCCCCGTACGGAGATCGATGCCGTTGAAGACACGGCCACCATTGAGGAACTCAAACAGACCTTCATCGAGAGTGGCCACAGTAAGATCATCGTCTACCACGAGGACATTGACCATATCATTGGCTACATCCATTCCTCCGATATGTTTACCATCGGCAACAAGGATGCGGAATCAGGTAATCATAATTCTCAATTCTCCATTCTCAATTCTCAATTCATCCGCGAAATTAGTTTTGTCCCTGAGACTATGCTGGCCTCGCGCCTGATGAAACAGCTCATGCAACAGAAGCGCTCCCTTGCCATTGTCGTCGACGAGTTCGGAGGCACCAGTGGCCTTGTCTCCCTCGAGGATATTGTGGAGGAAATCACCGGTGAGATTGAAGACGAGCACGACAGTACCAACCACGTGGCCAAGCAGCTTTCCGACCACGAATATATCCTTTCCGCACGTTTGGAGATCAGTAAGATCAACGAACTCTTTGACCTTGAACTGCCTGAGAGCGATGAATATATGACGCTGGGTGGACTCATCCTCCACGTCTACCAGTCCTTCCCCAAGCTCAACGAGGTGGTCAAGTTCGAGAACTACGAGTTCAAGATTGTCAAAAACACAGCGACAAAAATAGAACTTGTGAGACTATCGATCAAATAAAAGACCGCAGATTACGCAGATTTCACAGATTTTCTCATAAATATTTTGCCGTTTCAAAGAAAAGTCGTAATTTTGCACCCCAAATTGCAAATCGTAAATTAATAAATCGTAAAATATAATTATGGCAGCATTAGGAAAAATCAGAAAAAGAGGCGTGGCCCTGGTGATTATCATCGGCCTTGGCCTTTTCGCCTTCATTGCTGAAGAGGCTTTCCGTTCTTGCGAAGCAACCAAGAACCAGCAGCGTCAGCAGATTGGCGAAGTGTTAGGTAACAAGATTAACGTACAGGAATTCCAGTCTCTGGTCGACGAGTACCAGGAGGTGATTAAGATGACCCAGGGAGTCGACAACCTCTCTGAGGATCAGCTCAACAGCCTGAAGGACGAGGTGTGGAGTTCATACGTCAACGAGCAGATCATCGCCAGCGAGGCTGGTAAGATTGGTCTCACCGTCACCGACGAGGAGATGCAGAACATCATGAAGGAGGGTACCAACCCCATGCTCACTCGCTCACCCTTCGTCAACCAGCAGACGGGTCGTTTCGACGTGACCATGCTCACTAAGTTCCTGGCAGACTATAAGAAGAACAGTTCTAACCCCCAGTTGGCAGAGTCTTATCAGAAGATCTACAAGTACTGGCAGTTCATCGAGAAGCAGCTGCGCTCGCAGACTCTCGCCCAGAAGTTCCAGGCACTCATCGCCAACAGCCTGATCTCCAACCCCGTTTCAGCCAAGATGTCTTTCGAGGGCCAGACCCAGGAGAGCGATGTGGAGTTGGCTTCCATCGCCTATAACACCGTCAACGACAACGACGTGCAGGTGGCTGAGTCAGACCTCAAGGCTAAGTACGACGAGAAGAAGGAGATGTTTAAGCAGACTGTTGAGACCCGCGACATCAAGTATGTCGCCTTCCAGGTCCTTGCTTCTGCTGCTGACCGTCAGGCTCTTATGGTTACCATGAAGGAAGCCTCCGAGAAGCTGCAGAGTGGTGCCAACCCCGCTGAGGTGGTGCGTAAGGCACAGTCACAGTTTGCTTACACGGGCATCGCTGCCACCAAGAGGGCTTATCCTTCTGATGTCGCAGCTAAGCTCGACTCCATGTCTGTTGGTCAGACCACGGCTCCCTTCGAGACCAAGTCTGACAACACCCTCAATGTCGTGAAGCTCCTCGCCAAGGTTCAGATGCCCGACTCCATCGAGTATCGTCAGATCCAGGTGGGAGGTCCTTCTCTTGATGAGGTCCGCAAGACAGCCGACAGCATCTACACCGCCCTCAAGGCTGGTGCCGACTTCGAGGAGCTGGCCCAGAAGTACGGTCAGACGGGTAGCAAGCAGTGGCTCACCTCTGCCATGTACGAGAACTCCAACACCATGGACGAAGAGTCGAAGAACTACCTCAACAGCATCAACACCCTGGCAATCAACGACGTGAAGAACCTCGAGTTCTCTCAGGGTAACATCGTGCTCCAGGTGACAGCCCGCAAGGCTATGGTCGACAAGTATGACGTGGCGCTCGTCAAGCACACCATCGACTTCTCCAAGGCCACCTACTCTGAGGCTTACAATAAGTTCAGCCAGTATGTGAGCGAGAACAAGACCATCGAGGATCTCGAGAAGAACGCCGAGAAGTTCGGCTATAAGGTTCAGGAGCGTAAGGATATGTTCAACTCAGAGCACAACGTGGTTGGTCTTCGTGCCACCCGTGAGGCTATGAAGTGGATCTTCGACGCCAAGGAAGGTGAGGTCAGCCCCCTCTACGAGTGTGGCAGCAACGACAACCTCCTCGTGGTCGCTCTGACGAAGATCAATCCTGTGGGCTATCGTTCACTCAGCTCTGTTGAGGACATCGTGAAGCAGGAAGTCATCCGCGACAAGAAGTTCGAGCAGATCAAGGCTAAGCTGGCCGGTGCCGCAGATATCGCAGCCGCCAAGGCCAAGGGTGCCCGCATCGACTCCGTGAAGCAGATAACCTTCACCGCTCCTGTCTTCGTTCAGGCTACGGGTTCCAGCGAGCCTGCTCTCGCCGGTGCTGTGGCAGCCCTCAAGCAGGGTGACTTCAGCAAGGCTATCGTCAAGGGTAACGGCGGTGCCTTCCTCTTCCGTGTCATCAAGAAGGCTCAGCGCGAAGGTGCTACCTTCGACGAGAAGACCGTGGAGCGTCAGCTCAGCCAGCGTGCCCAGCAGGCTGCAGGCCGTTTCATGCAGGAGCTCTATCAGAAAGCCAACGTCGTAGACAACCGCTATCTGTTCTTCTAATCGACGGACACCTTATTAATATTAATATAAATAATTCCCGAAACGTTTGGTCGTTTCGGGAATTTTGTGTATTTTTGCAGCCAAATCAACTAAACCCTATCTGGTATGCGGTTGGTAAGACTGGTCATCATCATCATTATGCAGGTTTCCGCGATTGTCGCTTTTGCAGACAGAACCGCGGAAATAAGGAAACTGATTCCCCGGCAGAAAGGAGCTGATTTGCTGAAATCCTATAAGAGTCTTTATTTCCTAAGTTGTGACAGCGGTGACCTTTCCTATCAGTTGAGATGTGTCAATGATCTTCTTTATGAGTCGCAACGCCAAGGAGTCCTGACGGAAGAGGATGATGCGTGGGTGGAGAAGATGACCTTCTTCTATAATAGTGAATGGGATGACTCTCTGAAGGAAGAACTCCCTCCGACGCTGGAAATCCTAAAAGGCCATAAGTCATGGAAGAATTATTATGAAGTGTGGACAATGCTGGTGAATCTCTATAATTTCTCCGGCGATACCAATAGCGGACTTAAGGAGGTGAACAGCATGTACGATGATGCCAAGGCCCGCCAGAACCGGTATGGGATGGGAATGGCCTATTACGCCATGGGAAATGTCTATTCCAACATGTACAACCCGGAGGAGGCGCTCTCCTCCTATCAGAAGAGTGTGGATATCCTGATGGAACTCGATACTCTTCCCATCCAGTTGTCGGATGTGTTCTCCTATTATACGGAAGAGTTGGTGAGAGTCAAGGACTTCCAGACCATGGAGCACGTGACGGATCAGTGGCTGAAGTTCCTGACCACCTATTATAAAAGTGAGGATCTTAGTAAGAAGCAAGGTGAGATTGCCAACCGTTGGCGATACTACTATATGGCATGTGCCCAGGCGGCCTTGGGACAGGGCGACCTGAAGCGTGCAGAAACCATGCTTGATGAGGCCAAGGAACTTGAGGCAGGTGAAGATGCCTTTATCGACAGGTTGTGGATTCACCTGAAGGCGGAACTTCTGGTGCGACATGGGCGCTATGAGGAGGCCCTGAAGCTGAACGACCAGAGCATGCTGCAGATGATGGACTCCGACGATAAGTCGGTTCAGATACAGACGCGCCAGCAGCGGGCTGTGATTATGGAGCATTTGGGACGCTATAAGGAGGCGGCACAACTCTATCATGAGATGTACAACCTCAATGATTCCATCAATACCCACGACGTCAAACAGCAACTGACGGAGATGAATGCACGTTTCCATGTTGGGGAGTTGGAATTGGAGAAACAGCGGGCACAGTACCGTAACACGCTCATCATCGTGAGCATCGTCATCGTCGCGCTGGTCGTTTTCATCCTCTTCAGGTATATCGCTGCCAAGCGCCTGAAAGCAGCCCACAACAAACTGGAGGACGCTCACCAGCAGTTGCTGACGGCCTACGACCAGTTGGAGGAGACCACGGCGGCCAAGGAGCGTATAGAGAGTGATCTCCGTATCGCCAGGGATATCCAGATGGGTATGGTGCCGAGGGTGTTCCCGCCTTTCCCGGAACGCACAGACATCGACCTCTTCGGCTCCATCACTCCCGCGAAGGCTGTCGGTGGAGACCTTTACGACTTCTTCATCCTCAACGAGAAACTGTATTTCTGTTTGGGCGATGTCAGTGGTAAGGGAGTTCCCGCCTCGCTGTTCATGGCTGTCGCCGTGAATATGTTCCGTGTGGCATCAAAACAACAGTTGCCGCCGGCAGAGATTGCCACCAGACTGAACGGCGTGCTGGCAGATCATAACGAGAACATGATGTTTGTCACGATGTTCATTGGCGTGGCAGACCTCAAGACCGGCAGACTCGAGTTCTGTAATGCCGGCCATAATCCCCCTGTCATCAAGGATGCCGAGGGGCATGCCCGTTTCCTGGATATGCTGCCCAATACACCCTTGGGTTTCTGGCCTGACCTGGAGTATCAGGGTGAGTGCTTGGAGGATATCAGTATGATGCCCTTCCTGGTGTATAGCGATGGCCTTAATGAGGCTGAGGATGCCGACAAGCAGCAGTTCGGCGACGAGCACCTGCTCGAACTGATGGAACAGCTCGACTTTGAGAGTGCGGAGCAGGCCATCGGGATGCTCAACATGGAGGTAGAGAAGCATGTGAAGGGAGCGGAGCAGAGCGACGATCTGACGATGCTCTGTCTGCGGATACAAGGTAATAAACAATAGTCAATCATATTTAAACGTTATCATTATGCTACATTATCACTACTTAAAAAAATGGCGGGCACTGCTGTTGTCACTGCCCCTGCTGATGAGTTCGTTAACCGGACTGGCAACAAATTATGCCATCGACTTTGGCAGCCCGGTGGAAGACCGCAATATGCTGATAGATGCAACAAGGGCTTACACATGGACTTACAGCACAGAAGGAACGGTCAGCAACTTCTATTATTCTGAAAGAGCGGGTGGCCTCTGCTTCTACTTGGAGAAAACCGCAGATAGTGAAGGCTCGCTGAGTCTGACAACCTTAAGATCTTTCTCGGGAATATTCGAGGGCTTAAATCTCTTTGGTGATGAGGTTGACCGCCTGGTCATCAAGGTGTATGTCGGTCAGAGGGAGTTAGGCGAGATGGAACACAATGGTAATGCCTATGAGATTTCGGGTTTGACCGATGTGATGATGGATGACGAACCGGTCACGCTGAAATTCATGATTGCTCCGAACTCTATCAATTATGGTCAAGATCAACAGTTTGATGGTCCGACTTTTGAAGGAGGTCAGAATGTTTATGAACTGATGGCGGGCGTGCAGGTTTCTGGTCTGTCGGGTGTCGAGGTCGCTGTTGACGAAACTGTCGTTCCTTTAGACATAGACAAGCCGGTGACCTTCGATCCTGCGGACCTGTTGTCAGCCAATCTGTCCAACTATTCCTATAATGGCATTCTGTTTACTCTGGATGGGTCGAACAGTGATGGCATTGAGAATGAGGATGGCGAGGGTGTCATTTATATTGGGTCACTACTTACCGACGCTGCTGTCGATGGGGTGAACAATGCCGTTAAGAGTCATATCTATTCTCCTGGAGATGATGCCTATGCCAACGACTTTGCCGGAGGTATCACCCTGATGGTGCATAAAGGTAATGGCTTCGTCAAAATAGAAGCAGAGAATGAGTATGGCTTTGCCTACCATGTGAAGATTGGCGACAGCGCTCCAGTCCAAAGATCCAGTACGACACGCAAATGGCTGGAAGTGCCATACCAAGTAGATCAAGATACCTATGTATATATATATATGATACAGAAAGCAAGTGCCGCCCGGGCTGGAACGAGGATAGGACGACGTGGTACAGCTCATGGCAAGATCTACTCTGCCAAGTGTGCCAGTTCCGGTAGTGCTTTTGTCATGGGTGATGCTGACGGAAGTGGTGATGTTGATATGAATGATATAAAAGTCATTGCCAATTATATCATGGGCTCACCTTCCCCAGGCTTCTTTAATAAGAATCAGGCCGATGTCAATGGAGATTCCGTTGTCGACGCGGTTGATTTGGTGGAGGTTATTCGGATGGTGAATGAATGACCCAACGTCTTGACAATAGAGGGGAATAGAGAAAATTTACTCTGTTTATCAAAAAAAATCCCGAAATCTTTGGCTGTTTCGAGAATTTTGCTTAAATTTGAAGCCGTATGATGTATATTCAAATGATTATAAATAAACTAAAAAAATAAATGAATATGAAGAAATTATTTACGATGTTAGTCGTACTCCTCTGTGGCACAATGGCTTATGCCCAGACGGATGTGATTAAAATGAGTGACGTAAAGTTGAAGCCCGGTACCTCGGAGACGTTGTATGTTACCATCAATGAACCAACGAAGTACACAGCTTTCCAGTTTGATCTGAAATTGCCGAAGGGTGTTAGTGTGAAGGATGATATTGCAACTATTGGTGGCACATCATCTGATGCTCATGTTATAAGAAACGGCGTCCTTGATGCAGCTTCGAATACCTATCGTTTCCTGGTATACGATATGAAGAATGCTACATTTGGACAGGGTGCCACAGTAAAGATCACCTTGGATGCCTCAAGTGAGGTTAAGGATGGAACAATTCTCGGCACAGATATACTGTTCGTTGATCCTAATGGAGCATCTACCACTCAGGAGTCGGCTTCTGCCAATGTGAGTGCTTCAGAGAATGTTGAAATCACCATTGGTGATTCTAAGAAGACAACGTTCGTTGGCAACTATGATCTTGACTTCACAGGTAATGATGCCAGAGCATATATTGTGATGGGTGCTGAGAAGGTCGGTGATGGTGTTAGTCTCTGGCTGGCTCAGATCGACAAGGTTCCCGCAGGAACGCCTATCGTTGTCAAGGCTGATAATGCAGGCACTTATTCCGTGAAGAAGACGACCATTGCCAACACCTATTATAAGAGCTTCTTGGTGGGCAATAATTCAGATTCGAAGTTGAGTGTTACTCCGGAAGGAACAGACCTGTACTATTTCCTGTCTACAAGTGGATTCGCTCAGTTTACTTCAACAAAGGAGATTGGTGCCCACAAGGCATACGTCCGCGTACCCGCTCTGCCTGCTGCTAATGCCGGTAATGGCGTGGAAGTGACATTAGGCTCAGGTAAGAGGACAAGTCTCTGTACTAACGTTGACCTCGATTTCAGCAAGCAGTCTGATTTGACGGCTTATATCGTTGTCGGATGGGACGGTTCCATTATGATGGCACCAGTAGAGCAAGCTTCAGCCGGTACACCACTTTATATCAAGGGTCCTGAGGGCAAATTCACCATCCCGTCTTCTGCTGCTCAGCTTGTCTATAGCAATATGCTGGTTGGCAACAACACTGATGCATCCATCCACGTTTCTCCGACATCCGGTGAGTTCACGAACTACTTCTTGAGTACAAGTGGCTTCTCGAAGATTGGTGATTCTGGCCGTGACATTAGTGCTCACAAGAGTTACCTCCAGGTGCTGACAACTTATGTACCGTCAGTTGCAACCGCACGTGACAACTTTAACGTACTCAGCGAAACTGTGCTGAAGGCAACTGTTGACGGCAACGAGGGTGATGAGGCCACTGGTATCAACCGTGTCGCTGTGGAGGCTGGCAATGACGCTTGGTTCAATCTGAGCGGTCAGCGCATCAGCACCCCGACCAAGAAGGGTCTGTACATCCATAATGGTAAAAAGGTGATTGTTAAGTAAGATTTCATAGGAAATCGTACTAAATATTAAAATAAATCCCGAAATGTTTGCTCATTTCGGGATTTATGTGTAAATTTGCAACTGTAAAAAAGAGATATTAAAATTTTAAACGTTTAAAATAATTGAGAAATGAAGAAGAAGTATTATGCTCCAGAAATGGAAGAAGTAGAAGTTGAAAGTCCCGTTCTGTTAGAAGGTTCAGTACAGACAGAAACCGAGGGTACTGTTGATTGTTCGGAAGAAGCTGAGGCTTAAGTCTTCAGCATTCTGCTAAACAGACTTCTAAAAAAAGAAAGGGGCTGGCCGTCAGGTCAGCCCTTGTTGTCTGTTATAGTGCTTTGTTGTCTGTTATAGTGCTATGAACATTATAAAAGACCTTTCCTGTTTAGCTTTTCGGCAAATGACTCGACGTCTTTGGACACTTGTTCCAATGGTGCTTCGTACATGTCTGCGATTTCCCGTGCCACAGCAGTCACGTCCTTGCCTTCACAAAAGAGTCTGAGCATGTCGGTACCACTCTCGTTAAGGGTGAACGACTCAACAAGTTCTCCCGTTTCCTTGTCCTTGGCGGCGATGACATAGTAGTCGAGCAAGGGTGCTATCTCAATCTTGTGTTTCATCTTGCTGATGATTTTTGTAATTCAAATAGGCTTGCATGACGCTTCGTCTTAACTTGAGGCGTTCGTGCTCACACTTCTCCTGGTAGCAATAGGTGTGGACTTCGCACAGCCTTAGCCAAATGCAGTTCGGATAATCAAAGCATGTAGCGCAGGCGTCTGACTCCTCACGGACGGAGCGGAAGGCTTCCAGCATCTCCACATCCAGTTCTTCACTTCCTATGTGCCCGACGAGATGGTCTTCTGTGAAATGTTCACATTTCCCGATATGCCCGTCTGGTGCTATGACAATGCTGTGGTCGTTGTCTGCCATACAATGGTTGGTCTTGACCACTCTGTTCAGTTGGCGTGGTTTGTAGAGGCCATACTCATACAGTCGGGCCTCTATCTCGCTCATCTTGTTGAACAAGAATTCTCGTTTCTGCTTATCGTGCAAGGCCTTGCTTCCTTTCACTTCCTCATATAGAGCGTGCAGGTAGACGGATATTCCTTTTGTTTCCATGAACTCCTTGTGAAGTTCGTCGACCAGTTCAGAAAGGTTCTCTGCATTATGCAGGTCTATGTTGAGTCGAATGGAAACTGGGATATCGGCATCCTGCAGGCGATGGATATTGCCGATCACGCGGCGGTAGGCATTCACATCTTTATGAATATAGGCCTTGATGCGGTTGTAAATCTTCTCTGTGCCGTCAATGGTAATCTGAACAAGTTTCAGTTGCCACAGATCTTTGGCTTCGTTGATATTGTCATCGTCAAACAAATAGCCGTTGGTGGTTATTTTTGAAGAAAAATCGACGCCTGCTTCCTTCAGTTGCCGACAGATGAGTGTGATGACGGGCATATTGTAAAGGGGCTCACCGCCAAACCATTTTAATGAGACCTTTTGTCCTTGGCAATGGTGGATAATGTAATCGGCTGTATGCTGGGCGGTTTCCTCACTCATGGGTGTTTTGGATCGTCCCATTTCAAAGCAGTAGAAACAGCGGGCGTTGCAGTCCGTGGTCGTGAAGATGGTATAGTGTGTGATGGCATCCGTCTCCTTCTCTAGCATCCTGGCCACGTCTCTGATCTGTCGGCTCAGCAAACGGTCATCGTGCGACAGCGGCACCAGGAACCACTGCTCAATCAGTTGGGGTAGGGCAGTAGGGTTCGTCTTGTATGTCTCCGCCTCTTCCGAGGTAAGCAGCACCAGGGCCTTCGTCATCGTATGGTAGAGCAGCAGCCCCTTTTCTACGGGCTGTTCCACTACATAATACATCGGCCGATACGTCTGCCCCGGTCTCTTCTTCTGTTTCTTCAGAAGCTGGTCGAAGGGCTGGGCTGTCTGATAGATGGTTTGCATAGTTCGCTGTTTTGCCTGCAAAGTTACGTATTTATTTTAGAACCTCCAAATTCTTCATTGTTAATTTATCGAAGCCTCCTCTCTTCTCTTTCTCACACTTTTTTTAAGAAATATCGAAAAAAACGTTTGGCGTTTGCAAATTTTTGCTTATCTTTGCAGTTGATTATCGGAAATAGTCATTAGTAAGTCTCTAACAATTAAATAATTATGAATATGAAACGATTTTTTTTAAAACAGTTAATGATGCTGGTGATAATGCTATTTGCCGGCATTGGGAGTGCTTTCGGGCAGAAAAAAACTATCACGGTAAACTGGAATTACAATGATTTCGTAGAAGTTGAATTCTACAATCTTGATAATAGCAGCTGGTGTGGTTATGCAGAATCAGGCGTCCCAGAGGACTTACCCGTGGGCTCTTATCGATTATATATTTACAATAATAATCCTGATGTTTATACAATCACATCGATTAAAGTCAATAAAGATGACCGCACGGATGAATATAACCCTAATAACCATAACTGTATTGAAATATACTTTCAAGAGGATTGTACCGTAGATATTAGCATAACGAAGGCTGCTTCATTTAAAACTGTTACGTTAGTTGATTTTGAGGAGAGTCTTGCATATGCCGAAATGTATAAAAAATCCGGGAATGGCGATTGGAGTTGGGTGAGAGGCAATTCTGAAACATCATGGGAGTTGTCGCCCGGATTTAACTATGAAATGTCAATCACACCCCGAAATCCAATGCTGTATGCAGTGACGGCAGTTACTGTAAACGGTGCCCCTATGGCATTTACCAAAGATGAGGACGACGATCGTTATATCATTGATCTCCCTGCAATTAATGATGATTGCGAAGTGAAAGTTGAGTTGACGAAGTTAGGTGAGTCAAGCACCGTCACCATTACTAATATTACTGGCGGATGGGTACGTATGAAGTTCTATGATAAGTCAAATAATCAGTTTGTGAATAGTTATAGTCCATACGAATTCTTGGAAGGCAAAGACATCAGAATGACCATTGCGACCCAAGTCGGATATAAGGTTAAGAATTTAACTGTAGATGATACGGATGTGACAGAAAAATATAATAAAGATGGCTATTATGACTTCGACAACATCTCAGGAGCACATACAGTAAGTGTTGTCTTGGAAGAGGCAATTACACGTAATGTCACAGTTAATGCTGGGCAGCATGCTGGTTTTTATGAGCTGAGTTCTGATAATGCTAATTATTATGTAAATCTTGATAGTCCTAATTCAGATCTTTCTCAAGATTTGATGTTTAACGAGGGTTCAGATGTTAAAATGGTTTTCCCGTGTGAAGTGTGGAAAGATGACGATCATCAATATAAATTGACCTTAAAGGATGGCGACAAACCTGTTGAATTAGTCAAAGACGAGGATAACAAAAGCAGATTTGTTTATATGATCGAAAATATTAAATCGGATCACACTTTAACGTTGGTATTTGAGCAAATTGTCTATCACAATGTAACTGTCAATAATCTTGGTGGCGAATTCGATGTGCGTCTTGATTATGATGATAATTATAGTTATCCAGGAACTGGAAGAGATTTACCGATAGCGGAAGGCACTGACGTTAAGGTTACTATACGTCTGGATCAAGGCTTTGCTATAGAAACAGTCAAGCTTGGTGAGACGGATATCACGGCAGATTATAATCAAAATGGCTATTATGTCATTAAGAATTTAAGTGAGGATGTTGTGTTAAATGTGACAACAATAGCGGTGGGTTCTTACGAAATTAGTTCTAACTTTAAAGGCTATCCACAAGGTAAGACCTATTTTGAGTCTGCCACATATGAAAAAGATAGAACTAATTGGGGACGGTTCACAAAAGGCTCAGATGTTACTTTATACATGAAGCCTGCTATCGGCTATGATGTTACAAGCGTTAAGCTCATTAAGTATGATGAAAATAATAACTATGATTCAGAAACAGAAATCATTGGCGACTGTCAAACAAATGCAAATAAGGAGTGGGTCTATGTCTTCCGTAATCTCTCTGCCCACTATCAAGTGAGAATTACCGCGACAAAGAAACCTGTTGTTGCAGGTCAGAAAGTTTCCTGTACGTTGGGAAATGAAGGACTGGCTACCTTCAGTAGCGAGTATGACCTTGACTTCACGAATGTTTCTGGTATCAAAGCATACATCGCTACCGGTTACAATCCTGATAATAAGAAAATCGTGATGACCAGAGTGATGACCATTCCGGCAGGAACAGGCGTGTTGATCAAGGGAACCCCGGGCAAATACGCTATTCCTACGGTGAATAAGAACTTCTATCTTCTGAATATGCTGACCGGCACCGATGTTCCTACGACTATTAATCAGTATTCATGGGATAATAGTGTTGAGAATAATAATTACATTTTAAGAAAGAATGACTCACTTTTCGCTCTTGCAAACAAATCTGCAGTAGGAGAAAATGAGGCTTATTTGCAAGTGCCCGAAAGTATTGTTCAATACGCCAATACTTTAGGCATCGAGTATATAGAAAGCGGTGATATGAACGGCGACGGCGTTATCACAGTCACCGATACCATCCTCCTCTTGGACGAAGTACTTACGAATCCATAACGAAGTTCAGGTGGGTCATCCTGCCTGAACTATCCGTCCACCCTGCATGGACTGTCAGTCCCAATAGCCCGGACTGGCAGTCCATGCCGTTTGTACTATGGACAAGCAGGCTTGTCTTGCCGCCTGCGTTTTACTATTATCAGATAGCAAAACGGGCTGGGTTAACACTTTTTGACGGGAAATACACCTAATTTATGATATGATATCCACAAAAAAACCGATAAAATGTATTCTTGAAAGACATTTTTTTGTATATTTGCAGCAGAAATGTGCAGAAATGTGCAAACGGCATCTGGCCGTCTATGAATAGAGAATTTAGTTTTTAAGTATTTTGATTATAAACAAAACAATTTAGATATGAAACAGATTACTCAAAGTTTGAAAGCGCAGCTTATCACACTGGTATTGCTGTGCGTAAGTATGTCCGCTATGGCGGATGAAAATGGCGTCTTGATTGACGGCGTGTATTACAACCTGCAAAATAGCTGGTATTATTCCTACTACGATGCTAATGGCAATTATCAACGAAGTCAGAATGTGAACCATGCAGCCATCGTGACCTACAATCCTGATACCGAAGTGTACAATCCGGGAAGTGTAGAAACCTATAGTGGAGATATTCAGATTCCTGCTACAGTTACATATAATGACACTGAGTATACAGTGGTAGCGGTTGGTGATTATGCTTTTGCCAACTGTCGCTCATTGACATCCGTAAAGTTGCCTTCAAGTGTTCTTGTGATTGCTTATTATGTTTTTCGTTATTGCACAGCTCTCACCTCAGTCAGCATGCCCGGAGTTGAGTTAATAAATGACCAAATCTTTGCTAATAGTGCTGTAACCTCAGTGTTGTTACCGAAGTCATTGAAGTATATAACCTCAGATGCTTTTAATTATTCAGAATTAACCTCAATTTCCGTTGATGCTGATAATGCAGCGTTTACATCGGTTGATGGTGTGCTTTATGACAAAAACGTGACCACAATTGCAGCATTCCCTCGCAGAAAAAGTGGCACTTATACAATACCTGCTACGGTAACGACTATCAAACAATATAGCTTCCCAAACGATGTTGCTCTTGACGAACTGATTATTCCTGCTAATGTTACTAAGATTGAAAGCTATGCGTTTCGTAATTATCCCCAGATTAAGACACTCACAATAGAGGACAGTGAGAACGAGCTGATTGTTGGGCAAGGTAATAATGGGTATGCTTTTCTAACAGATGAGTTCGGAAACAATCAATATATTTCTCCAATGTTCAGATACATTGAAGAACTCTATTGGGGTCGTAATTTGAAATTCAGTAGTACGTATAGTTCTCCCTTTGCTGGCTCTGATATGAGTAAAATTGTATTTGGTACAAATGTCACATCTATTCCTAAATATACATTCTACCGATCCAACAGTGTTAATTCTATTAACGTGAAGGGCGGTTTTATCCAATGGTGTAGGTTCGATTTCTCTGATAACGACAAATATTATAGAAGTCCTTGTGGTGGATTTGATCAGGCTATCTCTAATGGAGGTACATACGAACTCCTTTTTAATGGTGTTGCACTAAAGGGCGATTTCGCTATTCCAACAGTAGTAACCGAGATTCCGTCTCATGCCCTGCAATATGGATGCTCTGCTGTGACCAGTCTGACCATTCATGCAGGGGTAACATCTATTGCAGATGGTGCATTCAAAGGATTGTCTTCCTTGAATACTGTTGCTTTGGAAGCAGAAAATACCCATTTCACTCTTGCAGACAATGTACTATATAATAAGGAAGAAACAAAAATCCTGTTGTTCCCCCAGTTAAGAAGCGGCGATTATGCAATGCCTGCAACAATATCAGAATTAGGAGATTATCAATTCTACAATTGTGTCAATCTGACAGGAATAACACTTCCCAGTACGATTAGAGCCATTGCTCTGTATACCTTTGCTAATTGCTCAAAGCTTGAAACGATTACAATACCTGCATCGGTTGAGACTATTAATGACTATGCTTTCGATGGTTGCTCTGCACTCACAAAGGTTGTTATAGAGGATGGCGAAAATGATTTGACGATTGGAAAAGGTGGTAAACAAACTACTAGCTTTTGGGAAGGGAACAACAGATATTCTTTCTATCCATTATTTCCCCAATCTCTTAAGGAATTGTATTTAGGACGGAATTTGATTTACACCTCTATCGATGGTACTCCTTTTGCATCTTCGAATTTAACAAAAGTTGAAGTTGGTTCAAAGGTTACAACAATACCTGAATTTACTTTTTTTAGTACTTATGGCATCAATGAAGTGAATTATGACGGCACCATCACTGAGTGGTGTAACATCACGTTTGCCAACCAGTATTCTACACCATTCAATTGCGGCAATGCGATATTGCACCTGAAGGGGCAGCCACTTCATAGTCAGGTGAACATCCCAGAGGGGGCAACTAAGATTGGCGCCTATTCCTTTTATGGGCATCATGGTGTATCTACCATTATTGTTCCTTCGACTGTGACTTCAATTGAACCATATGCTTTTAACAGTGGGTTTATCAGCGATGTGTATATCGATGCCACAAGCGTTGCTGATTTGGAAAATATCAATAGCTTTGACATCAACACCAACATTTACGTTCTTGACAATTTGGCAACAAATTACAAGCAAGCACCTGTTTGGAATCAGATCGCAGACAGAATCTATCCCAAAGGATTCTTGACGGTGACGGTCGATTTGGTGGCTATGACTGAGTCGCCAGCCCTTCTTCCAGCTCTTAATGCTCTGGAAAAGGTTAATGGAGAATATAAGATCAGTGCCCTTACGAACTTAAAGATTCGGGGGACTATGAATGGCTGGGATTTCATGATGATCCGTAATAAAATGACCAACCTGCGCCATTTGGATCTGTCTGAGGCCATTATCCTCGACAATGACGGCGGCGTGGAGTATTATACTGGTTACCATACCATTCCCGGAACCATCAGCCCCTATACGTTCTATGGTCTTAAGAATCTGAGAAGTGTCGCTCTGCCTGATGGTCTCACATCTATTGGACATCATGCTTTTGCAGAATCAGGCATCACTGATATGGTGATTAACGAAGGTATCAAAACCATTGAAACTTTTGCCTTTTATAGGTGTCAAAACCTGACAAACCTTACTATTGGCAAGGGTTTGGAAATAATTGGATATGAAGCTTTCCAAAATTGTAGCAGCCTTAGGAAATTAGTCTTCCCTACAACTCTGAGAAAGATAAATGATTATGCTTTCAACAGTTGTTCTTCCCTTACTGATATAGATTTCGCTGAGGGACTGACAGATATTGGATATAGTGCATTTTATAATTGTAATCTAACAGATTTACACTTGCCAACAAGTTTACGCAATATTTCAGGTAATGCCTTCTACGGATGCCGCAACTTGAACGTTGTTCATGTGCCAAGTCTGATGCAGCAGATTGGCGACTATGCCTTTAAGAATTGTGGACTTAAGTCGGTATATGCTTATACCGTCACTCCAATTCAGATTAACCAGAATACGTTCGACTATGATGGTGTTTCGCTCTATGCACCAGACAACAGTTTCTATGCTTATTATCTGAACACTCAGTGGGGACAGTTCGCAGATGTGCTCGAATTCCCCGCCTTATATACAAACTGGTACACTGGACGTGATACGGACATCACGATCAACACCATAACGCCCATCAAGTCAGAAGATGCTGCTGGCTCTGAGGGTGAGATGGAGCCTGGCTCTGGCCTGATCTTCGTAGGTGACGGTGAGCAGTTGGTGAAGAAGCTCATTCTGAACTGGAATCACGGTGACAACTACCCGTCGCTGATTGATAACGGTAACCTGAATGTCGATGAGCTCGCCTTCATCATGAATGTCTACTCTGGCCGCTGGTATTTCTTCTGCTTCCCCTTCGATGTCAAGATCAACGACATCAAGTTTGGTGGTCACGGCAAGTACGTCTGGCGCTACTACGATCCGGCCGCTCGTGCCGCTGGTGGTACTGGCTGGAAGAACGTCACAGACAATGTGCTGAAGGCTAACAAGGGCTATATCTTCCAGTGTAACACCGCAGGCGATCTTGAACTGCCGGCCTATAACCCTGAGTATCTGTCGAAGACAAAGGGCGTCGCTGACGACAAGGAGGTCGGGCTGGTATCCCAAGAGGCTGCGAATCCGGAGAATGCCAGCTGGAACTTCGTGGGCAATCCCAATCTGAGCTACTATGCACTGGATGATCTGGCTGGAGATTTCGAATCGCCCATCACGGTATGGAATGACGAGAATCAGACATACGATGCCGTGGTTCCTGGTGATGATGACTACGACATCCATCCGTTCCAGGCTTTCTTCATCCAGAAGCCTGCAGACTGTGATGAAGTGACATTCCGCGCAGAAAACCGCGCTACCTACAATGAGTCACAGAAAAATGCCGCCGCCCGCCGCTTGGCACGTGGCACAAGGGCTGTCGATGAGAATCACCTGATTGTGAACGTGGAGATCAGCAACGGAACGTCAACTGACAAGACCCGTGTGGTGTTCGACGACAACAAGAGCATGAACTATGAGATTGGTACTGATGCCAACAAACTGATGAGTATGGCAGAGGTGCCGCAGGTCTACACTCTCGACAACAAGAACGTGAAGTATGCAGTGAACAACCGTCCGAACAACAGTAATGAGGTACGTCTGGGCTTTGTGGCTCCTGCTACTGGTACCTATACCATCAAGGTTCCGCGCATGGATATCCGCATGGCACTGAAGGATCATGCCACGGGAACTCTCCACGACTTCGGCAAGGGCGACTACTCGTTCCTGGCAGAGGCTGGCACCAATGAGAACAGATTCTCCCTGGTTCCCTATTGGGACACCACAGGTATCAGCGAGGCAGGCATCGAGGGACTTGACATGGCTGCTGTCGACGGCGGTATCTGCATCAACGGCATCACGGATCAGCCCGTCAGCGTCTATAACCTCAAGGGCATCAGGAAGGCTACGCTTTCTGCCTCCGGCACTGTGAGCCTGACAAGCGGTACTTACATCGTATGTGCTGGCGACAAGGCTTCAAAGATCATCGTTAAGTAATAGATGCGGCGATGAGGCTGATGATGAAATGCTTGCTGACATGCTGCCTCTTCCTGTGGGGAGGAGGTAGCATGCAGGCAATTGATCATTGTTTGCTCAAAGTGAGTGCAGACCCAGAAGAAGGAGCGTATGTGACGGGGAGTGCCAAATACAGGGTGAACGGCGGTCAGGTGTTTATTTCCACCAGTGCCCGGAATACGGAAGACTATACTTATACCTTCCTTTACTGGACGCTGAACGGGGTAAGAACCTCCTACAGCCAGAACTTCTATTATACCCCCACAAAGGGCGAAAATGAACTCGTGGCCCACTATGAGAAGACGGAAGTGCCTTACGATCCGGAGAGTCCACTCGATCCCTCCTCGACGAACATCAGACGGGAATATTATCTGTATCTGACCGCAAACATGGAAGGATTCTGCTCGTTCAGTATGGATAGCGGAAATAAGGTGGAGGAAGATAAAACGATCACTCTCAGTGTTTACTATCTGCCTGCCTTTTATAAGTTCGAGGGATGGAAGCTTAACGGAGAAGTCATCAGTACTGAACCGAACGTGAGCTTCACGATGCCCGGTTCTACCACCACGCTTGAGGCCTGCTTCTCGGAAACATCGTTGGATCACGAAAGTCTTATCGTTCCTGTCATTGACGAACAGGATGTGGATATTGCCGGAGATGCAGACAATAATGGCGAGGTCGATAAGGATGACGTCGTGGCGGTGTCGAAGTATATCATGGGCAAGACAGTCAAGGGCTTCAACAAAGAGCATGCCGACATCAACAAAGATGGAAAAATAGATGTTGTAGACATCGTGCTGATTATCAAGACGATTACTTCAACGAGAAACTGAGTGAAAGTAAATGTAAGTGACAAGACTTCAAAATACAGTGTTTGTAATGGAGATGATGATGAAATCGAGAATACTATTGTTGCTGACGTGCTTCCTTTTTATGGGGGGAGACAGTATGAAGGCATTCGTCGCTCCTGGCGATGATTTCAACCCGGAGAATCCGGCCGATCCCGTCGCTATCGACTACTGCTGGCTCAAAGTGAGTGCAGACCCTGAAGAAGGAGCGTATGTGTCGGGAAGTGCCAAATACAGGGTGAACGGTGGACAAGTGTATATCTCCACCAGTGCCAGGAATACGGAAGAGTATACCTATACTTTCCTTTACTGGACGCTGAACGGGGTAAAGACCTCCTACAACCAGAACTTCTATTATACCCTCACAAAAGGAAAATGCGAGTTCGTGGCCCACTATGAGAAGAAGGATGTGATCTTCAATCCGGGTAATCCTGTCGACCCCTCGCCGTCGATTGTCAACCGGAAGTATTATCTGTATCTGACCTCGAACATTGAGGGAGCCTGCACGTTCAATATGGATAGCGGAAGTAGGGTAGAGGAGAATAAAACGGTCAGTCTCAGCGTGAACTATCAAAGTGCATTATATCAGTTCGACGGATGGAAGCTGAATGGGGAGATTATCGGCACTGGAACATCCCTGAGTATCACAATGCCCAGTGCTAATACGACGATTGAGGCATGCTTCTCTGAGATAACCTTTGATCCCGACAGTCCCATAGATCCTAATGGTAACGGCCAAGACGTGGACAATACAACGAAAAAGTTGCTGGATATTCAAATCGGTACAGCTGAGGCGAATGTTGACCATACGCGTGTTGCCATTAATGAGGCCCATACGCTCGGTTACGAGATAGGAAGTGACAACCCGAAAACGATCAGTTATGACGCTGTCTTCCAGATTTATTCGATGGATGCGGATGGAAGACGGTATTCTATCAACGTGAGACCGAAGGATAACGGTGTTATACCTTTGGGCGTATGGCTGAAGAATAGTGGAACGGCCTATATCAGTGCCAGCAGGCTCGACTGTTCTGGGTACTTGAAAGACAAGTTACTTAATGTGATCCATGACTTAGCGGTAGGAAAGTATCAGTTTACCGCTGATGCTGGTACCATTGAGGATCGTTTCGAGCTTCTGGTGGCCATACCCTTGGGCATTGCCGGCGATGTTGATGATAATAACGAAGTGAACTATAACGACATTATTGCCATACTGAAGTACATTCTGGGTGAAACGGTGACGAACTTCAATAAAATCAATGCAGACTACAACAAGGACGGCATGATTACCGTGACAGACATCCAGCTGATTCTTGAGAAGATATCCGCCACGAATTAATAAGAAGCACCGTCGTTTCCGACATCCAGTTGCCGAAGTGGATGGTAAGGATGGTATCACTACAGGTGATGTCGCGGCCATCCTCGACATCATCCTCTCACAGTAGTCGGCTTGGCAGTTTGGGGGGAATTGTTAAAAAACGGACTGATGTTTGGTCAGTCCGATTTTTTTGTTTAACTTTGTCCCCGAATAGGCTATAGTATATTAATAAGGTATATGGCAATGAAAAGAAAATACCCCGTAGGCATCCAGAGTTTCGAGAGTATCCGCATGGACGGATATTTGTACGTTGACAAAACTCCGCTCATCTATAAGATGATTACTGAGGGCAAGCCCTATTTCCTCAGTCGTCCGCGGCGTTTCGGCAAGTCACTGCTGGTGTCGACGCTGGCCGCTGTCTTCGAGGGACGTCGTGAGTTGTTCGAGGCGTTCACCACAGAACAGGGCATCGAACAGCCGCAGTTGTTCATTGCCACGACCGATTGGAAGTGGGAGAAGTATCCGGTGCTACGCTTCGACTTCAGCACAGGCGACTTGGTGACCATTGAGCAGTTAGATACTTTGATTGACGAGACACTCAAAGGTTATGAAGAGCAGTATGGCATCACGCCGAGCACTAAAGACGCCAACGTCCGCATGGTGAACCTGATGCGCAAGCTGCACAAGGAGACTGGCAAGCGTGTGGTGGTGCTCGTTGATGAATACGACAACTTTATTCTCCACGCTATTGGCGATGCAGAGAAGGTGGCCGCGGCCCGCCAGCGGTTCCAGAACGTGTTCAGTCCGTTAAAGGCCGAGGATGACCATCTGCAGTTCGCCTTCATCACCGGCATCTCGAAGTTTTCGCAGATGGGCGTATTCAGCAAGCTCAACAACCTGATGAATATCTCCATGCTCGACGACTATGCCACTATCTGCGGCCTCTCAGAGCAGGAGTTCACCACGCAGCTGAGCCCCGACATCGCAATCCTGGCCGAGCGTAACGGTACGACCTACGATGATATGCTGGCGCAGATGAAAGCCCGCTACGACGGCTATCACTTCAGCGAGGCGATGGAGGACATGTACAATCCCTTCAGCCTCTTCAATGCCTTCGTCTCCGGAAAACTTTCCGACTACTGGTTTGCCAGCGGTACGTCTGGCGCACTTATTGACATGCTGAGCCAGATGCCGCCTTTGACGATAGAAGACGTAGATGGCGTGGAGTGTGAGGTGGATGCCTTCGATGAATCGTTTAACAGCTTTCAGGCCCCGTTGCCAGCCCTTTACCAGAGCGGCTATCTGACCATCAAGGACTACAGCCGCGAAGACGAACTTTACACGCTGGGATTCCCCAATCAGGAGGTGCGCACGGGGTTTGCGGGCAGCCTCTACCGCTACATCACCAACACGACGCCCGACAACCGTGACCGCTCTGCGCTGTTTAAGGCCTATAAGGTGTTCCGCCGCACCGACGATCTGCCTGCTTTCATCGAGGCCATCAAGACGTTCTACGCCGGTGTGCCCTACCAGTGGGAGAAAGATAACAAGAACGAGCACTACTACCATGCGCTGCTCTATACGCTGCTCACCGCTTTTGGTGCAGACGTCCGTGCCGAGGATCCAGGTGCCAAAGGCTGCAGCGACATCACGCTGCTCATGCCCAAGGGCATCTATATTATGGAGATAAAGTACAATGACACCGTTGATGCTGCCCTCGACCAGATCAACCGCAAGGGCTACGCAGACAAGTACGCCCTCGACGGTCGCCCCGTCACCAAGGTCGGCATCGCGTTCTCCTCTGAGGAGCGCAACATCACAGACTGGAAAGTTTTGTGATTTTCTCTTCTATCAATAGCCCGCGGGGACAGTTCCCGTGGGTTTTGTGTGAAGAAAAAACACAAAAACTTGCAGGTATCGGAAATATTTCTTAAATTTGCACCGTTGAACTCAAAAATAATCGTTTATGGTGACATAGCAAAGACAAAATAAAGACAAAAGACAGGAACGTCCACTTTTGATTCTTGCCATTCGATAATTGGGGAATTAGACGAAACTTCCAAGAACTGAAGTAGATAGTTCACGCCGCTGGCGTGGGCATTTACTCGTTTAAGGAAGATAGGTTATCCCCAATACCTCGAATGACATAGACAGAGTAAATAGTCCACGTTTTTTATTTATGTTTTTCAAACGAATTATTCACTTAAAACTAACGTAACAATGAAGAAAGTATTATTATTATTTATGACGCTACTTGCATCGATGGCGACACATGCATACGATGCCCAAATAGATGGCATCTATTACAATCTCAACAATTCATCAAAGACGGCTACGGTGACAGGACTGACAGGCGGCTCTTCTGGTAATAGTAATGCCTATTCTGGTGAGGTGGAGATACCGGAATCGGTTACTTACGGCAACACCACATACCATGTCACGGCTATCGGCGACTATGCCTTTAAAGATTGCACCGCACTGACTGGGATTATCATTCCCTCCACGGTGACAAGCTTTGGTGAGTACACATTCTTTGGGTGCACAGGGCTGAAGTATGTCATCGCCCTGATTGAGAACCCTTTTGAGATACCTCAGTATACGTTTTATTACAATTCTCAGTCAGAAGGTATAAAACCACTTTCACACCAGCTGTTCGTGCTTGGAAACACCTGGAGCGGGAAATGGGATAATTGGGGGAGTAGCCCTAAAAGTAACGGCAGCGTTTTCTCCGCCGACGTTGACGGGATAGAAACAAAGTTCGAAGTTATCAGCGTCGGGGATAGGACGTGTAAGTTGCAAGATGGCTTTGGCGACATTCCCAAAAACACCTCCGGTGTCTATACCATCCCGGAACGCACCTGCGGCCTCACGGTGACAGGGATAGGCTATGGGGCCTTTATGGACTGCAACCAACTAACAGGCATTATCATACCGAACACCGTGACCGACATCGACGTTATCCCCTTCATGAACTGTACCTGCCTTACAAGTATTACTATCCCCAGTTCAGTGAAAAACATCAAGGGAGACACGTTCAAACTTACAAATATAACTGAAGTCAAAGTGGATGAAGCAAACAAGGTGTATGACTCTCGCGACAAATGCAATGCCATCATTGAGACATCCACGAACACACTGGTGGCTGGATGCAGGGCCAGCACGATTCCCAACTCCGTGACAGCGATTGCCGATTTGGCTTTCGAAGGTACAGGCATTGCTGCCATTGACATTCCAGAGCAGGTGACGAGTATAGGAGCGTCAGCATTCAGATATTGTGACAATCTAGTTTCCGTAACAGTAAGAATGGTATCGCCTGTTAATATTACAGAAGATGTATTCACAAATCGGACTAACGCTACGCTCTATGTTCCTTATGGCAGCAAGGCAGCCTATTCTGCAGCGAACTATTGGAATGAGTTCAAGCAGATTGTTGAATTCAGTCCCATCATCACCTTTGCCGATGCCAACGTCAAGGCTATCTGTGTGGCCAACTGGGACACAGACAAAGACGGTGGGCTGAGCGAGGCCGAGGCTGCGGCTGTGGAAAGATTAGGTAAGGTATTTAAAGAAAATAAGAGTATTACGTCTTTTGAGGAATTGAGATATTTCACAGGATTGACTTATATAGATGATGAATCTTTCATGAATTGTACAAATCTTACTCATATTGTTTTACCTAATAACATCGGGAGTATCGGATTCAACGCATTTTTTCAATGCAGAAGCTTAATATCTTTGGTTATTCCAAGCAGCGTAGCAATCATTCGTACTACTGCTTTTTTGGATTGTATGGGTCTAACTTCTATAGAGGTTGAAAGTGGAAATACGAATTATGATTCACGTGAGAATTGTAATGCCATTATTGAGACAGCCACCAATAAACTGATTTTGGGCTGCAATAACACGGTTATTCCCGCATCTGTAACAGGTATAGGCAGTTCTGCCTTCTCACATTGCCTAACAATGACGTCGATTGAGATTCCAGAAGGAGTGACAAGCATAGAGAGCTATGCTTTCTATAATTGTGCGGCTTTGACTGCTATTGTTATACCCGATAAAGTTGAGTTTATCGGAGAAGACGCGTTCTGGCATTGTGATGAATTAGCCTCAGTTTCCATTGGAAAAAGAGTAACGAGTATTGGCAATACGGCCTTTCAAAGCTGCAATAATTTGACTTCCGTAACAGTAAGAATGACATCCCCAATCAGTATTACGGAAAATGTATTTACCAATCGGGCCAATGCAACGCTTCATATCCCTTATGGTTGCAAAGCCGCTTATGAAGATGCAGACTATTGGAAGGATTTTAAAGAGATTAAGGAGATGGATCCGATATGTTCTACTCCCACGATTCATTATGTGGAAGGGAAACTGCACTTTGATTGTGAAACGGATGGCGTAGAATACCACTATGAGATAGCAAAATTAGGCAGTGGCAATGATGTTAGTCTCATTGGCTCAACGACCTATCAGGTAAGTGTCTATGCCACGAAGGCTGGTTATGAGAACTCAGAAACGGCGACAGTCGAATTGACTATCAAGAACGGCGATATGAACGGCGACGGTGTTATCACTGTCACTGATACTATCCTGCTCTTGGACGAAGTCCTTACGAAGCCATAAGGAAGGCTTATAAGTAAAAAGAGTAAGACTTGATCGATGCTACTCCGTTTAAAAGCCACCTCTAAGGGTGGCTTTTTTCATGGTTCATTTGTAATAACCTATTCTGATGTGGTGGCGGGGCAGTGCGAGGGGATTCCACGAGATGTGGAGCCAGCCATTGCCTGTGAGCAGTTGGTCGGTGTGTTCGCAGATCTTCAGGAATTCTACGAGATTCCAAAACTGCGAGGGGTCCTGAGGCCGGATGTCGGCAGCCTGGCCGAGAAGGTGCTGGGAAGTACGGACACCCCCTACCTTCTGGTTGACTTCGGGATTGCGGAAGCCTGAGTTGACGATAATCGGTCCGGCTACGACGCGTGCCGGTTCGAGCAACAGATGGCAGCCGTAGGTCAGATTTACTACATCTTGCATCGACGGGATGTTTTGCGGGTATTTCTTCAAATTGAGAAACTCACTCAGCATAAAATGAGGCGATAAGCGAACGTCATCGAACTCGCTCGAATGGCTGAGCGCAGCCTCATTCGGCGAAGCCAAATGCTTGGAGAGCCTTATATTGTTTATCTCGGTAATCATAATTCCTAATTCCTAATTTCTAATTTCTAATTCCTAATTTTTTTATTAATGATTCTGATGTACTGGTCGAGTCCGAAGATCGATCCCGCGAGCAAGAACGACTGCGCAACGTAATAGAGCAGCCCGCTCGCTACGTCATCAATCGCGACTACCTGATACGCCACCAGCGCGATACTGCTCACGATGAGCAATACCGCACAGGCGTACTGAGAGATCTTGAAGCCTTTCTGGTTTTCCATGGCCTTCGTTCGTCTTTTTTACCTTTTTACCTTTTTACTTTTTTACCTTTTTACCTTTACATCACGGCTCCGCCAGCAGCCCCGCCGAGAAGCAGGGTGATGATGTAACTGATCACTTGAAGGATCGTCTTAAAAGTCTTGTTCATAACTTTAAATGTTTTAAATGGTGAATAATTAGGGTTACTTCTGTGACATTCTGAGGACTTCCGTCCTTCTCCTTACCACGCTACAAAGTTACAAAAAATAATCGACATGGCCAAACTTTTCAAACACTTTTTTCTGTTTTCCATTCAATTTCTTTTCGCTTCTCTTGTGCATCTCTTTTTGGTTGTTTTTCGTATATCATCGTGTGAATTGTTTAATTTTTATTAAAATAGTTGTCTATTTAAAGATTTCTTGAAGATTTGATCGGGATATTTAGTATCTTTGCAATCAAATATAAATAAACATGGCTATAAGAATTATAAACGCGAAGCAATTCACAACGAAACTGAAAGCGACTATTCAGTTTTCGGGAAGACTTGGCTTTACGGAAGAAACGGCAAAGGCCCTGGATCTTTCTGCCGAGAAATTCGCAAGGTTTGCGCAAGACGATGAAAAGAACACATTATACCTTGTTATTATTGATGAGGCGAGTGAGGATGCTTTTCAGATTAAATCGTCGAGCGGCTACTATTATGTACCGACAAAAATGATGTTCGATATGCTGGGTTTCGACTATGAACATAATACCATCATGTTCGACCTGATTCGCCAGCCCTCTCATGACGCCGACCTTATGGGTCAGGCATACCTGATGAAGCAACGTATCAACAAAAGAAAAGACAAGGCGAATGAAGATATAACGATACCATGAAAAAGGTCCCGGCTATCAGGAGGATAGCGGGACCGGCACAGACTGGTCTCCTAATGTTTGCGGCACGACGGAGACCGGTCACTTTTTCAAAACCATTGCGGAATGGTCTTAAAGCGGTTGCAAATATAGTGTTTTTTGCATAATCCGCCAAATCGCGCGTCCTTCCGCAGATGATATTTAAATAACTTTTAACTATATTAATAACCCAATAATAAGCAATCCCATGGAAACAAATACATATATGGAGCAGAACAAGACTTTCAGCAGCAACGTGATGTTCACCTTCTTTGGGAAGGGACATTGGAGTGAGAAGGCACAGAAGTATGTGCCATCTACAAAACCCATAAGGAATGTCGATATTCAGTGGGTTGGTGATTATGTGTTATCTGAGCGTGCCAAACCGCAAACCGAGGAGTTGCGCCAGATAATGACTACTGCGACCGAGCAACAGCTTCGTGACTATAAACTGACCGAGTTTGATGCTGTAGCTGCCGCTGGTATTTTCAGCTATGGCAGTGCCGCCGGGTTAACTATCAGGTCACCATACATTGTATTAGATGTCGATGACCTGGAATCGATGGAAGAGGCCCGAGAGATTCAGCGGACACTGATAGCAGATAAAAATGTCGAGACAGCTTTGTGCTTTGTCAGCCCGAAAGGCAAAGGCATCAAATGGTGGGTTGAGCTGCCTGAATGGTGCCGAAACACGACGTTTGCTGAGCAGTATGCTACACTGAGCCGATACATTGGGTATGAGTATGGTATATTGGCCGACTCTACCGGTTCTAACGTCAACCGACTCTGCTTCCTGCCATACGACCCGCTTTGCTATATCAATCCGAAATATTCAACCAATAAATAGTTTAGCAACATGAATAGTTACACAGACTCGGAGAAGCTGGAGCTATATGCCCAGCAGATCCACGATTCGGGCATCGACATCACACCCGACCAGAAAAACGAGTGGACTCAGATTGCCTACGCCTGTGCTTCACAAGGCGAAGCGGGGCGCGAGCCGTATCATCTCATTTGCAGCAACTACGCCGATTATAGCCGCGAGGAGTGCGACCGCCATTTCTCCTACTGCCTGAAGACCAGCAAGAACTGCGTCAGTCTTGGTTCGCTTGTGAAGATAGCCAATGATCATGGCTTGGAGTTAAAGCTGCCGTTAGGCCGTCGAAAGAAAAGCAAGGAGCAACGCGAGGATGACCAGCGCAACCGCTTCGAGCGCATGGAAGAAGAGTTGCTGAAGTTCGGCCAGTGGCGTATGAACAAGTGGCTGAACCGCACCGAAGTTAAAGAAGGTGACAACTCCGACTGGCGCGAGATAGACGATCAAGACTACAGCACCTTCATCATCCGGCTGAAGAAGGGTGGCCTGAACGTGAGTAAGAATGACATGATAGACATGACTGAAAGTCGTGACTTCTCGTCACTTTACGATGCTTGCCAGGAATATCTCAACGGTCTTGAAACATGGTCTGACGATGATCCCGACTACATTTATGACATGTTCAGCTGTCTGCACATGAAGGACGAGGAAAACAAGGAATTTCTGATTGAGATGGAGAGAAAATGGTTCGTCAATATGGTCGCCATGATGATTGGCAAAGAGACTGAAAATCCTCTGATGCCAATATATAGTGGCCCTGAGTACACCATGAAGTCAACCTTTGTAAGAAGCATCCTTCCACCAGAGTTGCGCAAATACTATATAGAGGTAACTCCGGCTCAGCAGCTCGACAAAGACTTCCTGATTAGCATGTCCGACTCTCCATTAATCAGCTTCGACGAGTTGAGCATTGACAAGGACCAGAAGGCCGATGCGCTCAAACAGGCCATCACTTTGAACGAGACCAACGTCCGTGCGCCGTTCGGTAGAAAAAGCAAGCGTCGTAAGCGTACTTGCTCATTCATAGGCACGACCAACGAAAACCAACTGTTGCCTAACTTTGGTGGTCGCCGTCGTTTCCTGATTGTCAGCATTGCAGACGATGGCTTACCAAGACTCAAAACCATCAATCATGAAGGTGCCTACTCACAGGCTCTGTACTTGTTGTCGGAAACCGACTACAACTATAAGCCCACTAAGGCCGAGTCACAGCGCATATCTCTCTTGAACGCTCCGTTTATGGTGACCAGCGACTGCGAGGCCGTGTTGCGTACATTACTTCGTAAGCCTGACGATGGTGAGAAGGGTGTGGCCCTTGATGCTGGTGACATTCTGCGCCTACTCAATGAGAACCACATCTATGGTCGTGACTTCAATGTCAACAACATCGGTAAGGCCATGAGCAAGATGCTCTTCGAGAGTAAGAAGATACATG
>JAEEGI010001583.1_pt1 | contig 56575 bp, 44 predicted proteins | sample 8958751 | NCBI WGS metagenome assembly JAEEGI01 (sample SAMN16246545, study PRJNA631951) | gut metagenome | biome: gut microbiome; feature: rumen; material: KS-attached | host: Bos | place: Iran: Karaj | collected 2018-10
CAGTGAATATCGTTTCCGCCCCACGTCTCGTTGTAGGTCATCGTATACGATTCAATGTTCCGAAGTCCCGGCAAAGTCTCATTCCACACATCCCGCGGGGTCGGCGTGGGCGTCGGACTCGGTGTAGGTGTAGGTGTCGGCGACGGGCTCGGACTCGGAGACGGCGTCGGTGACGGGCTCGGCGTGGGCGTCGGAACGTCTCTTATGACGCCCTTTCGCGGCGTTTCATCCGTATCACGCCCGCCGTTCCATATACATAAAGCGACAATGCCCGCAAGAAGCAGCGCGAGAATCACCGCGATAATTGATGTTTTCTTCATGGATTCCTCCTACAGGTAATTCGCAAAAAAGCCGCCTACTCCGCGCCCCGGTTCCAATGGCCTTTCGTTTCACCGGTGTGAGCGGGAACCTTTCCACCGGTAAGCGCCGTGCTGAGATCCCGAAGCACCGAAGCGGCTTCCGCGCCGGATTCGAGCGTCAGGTCTATGCGCACTCCGGCAATTCTTCCGACAGGAATCTCGTTCCAAACCGGAAGCAGCGACATAATATGGGAATTGTAAACCAGTCCGTGGCAATACCGGCACACGGCAAGCGTCGGAAAACTCTCCCCTTCTCCGTCTGTCAGAAGCCCTGTCGCTCCCGGCTTTCCGCATTGATTGAGCGTTTTTCTGAGGCATTGCTCGGAAACCATCGAGACCGACCTGCCGTATACGGTAAGAAGCGCCTTCCCGCATTCCGGCAGTTCATTCTTCCGCAACTCTTCGGAAAATGTGACCGCCCCGGCCCCTTTCCCGAGCAGATATTCTACAGCCGTAGAATTCATACAATACAATGTCTTATCGGCTTCAAACGGGATTCCCTTCCGAATCGCAAACGAAAGCTGATCCGGGGTTCTTACGACAAGTCCCGCAAGTCCCTTTTCGGTTATCAATTGCTCTGCAGTCAACAGTATCTCATCTCTCCGGCTGCCGCGAAGCGCACGCGGAAGAATCAGCCGCCTCGGGATTTTACACGGGACGTCAAGGCATGCCTCGAAGTCTCCTTCCATATCGATGTAAAGGTCCGTAACAAAAGGGCAGTCCTGCACGGATTCCTTCTGCTGCCTTGTCATCACGGATATGGTGACACGGGAAGGCCGGGTCTTTACGGCAAGGAGTCCCGTTCCTTTCGTGGCATTCTCCGCAATTTTGGGGTTTTCTATGGCATTTTCCCTTCGGAACTTCATAAGAAAGGCTTTTTCATATTCCGTAAGTGCATCCCGCCGGAGCCTGTTCAACGCCGATGCGGGAAGAAAGAGTCCGTCGCCGAGCATGATATCAAGCTCCCGGAACGCATACGAGGTCCCGCCGGTCCTTGTAAGCTTCTCCCGCACTTCCTGCTCGGTTGCGGGATTTCCTTTCGCCGCTTCGGGAACCGGCCCCGTCACGGTCACAAGATAGTCTTCCCCGAGAGCGCCGACCGAAAGGGACATTTCCCCGCCGGCGACCGCTGTGAATAGCCCTCTTAACGGGATTTCCGTGGGTTTTCCGTATCGCTCTCTAAGCTTAGTAAGGAGCGGTTCTTTTTTCATGCGCCACAGATTGAGTGTCGCCCCGGGTGAAGGGTTGCCGGTAATCGGGATTGCGTCAATCCGGTAGTTTTTCATGTCCTTCGGCGTCGTCCATTCGCCGAATACCTGCTCATTCATGCCTCTTACTTCGATTACTTCCTCAGGACCGACCGGCTTTCGAAATGTCGGCACCGCAACGCGGCGCCCCCCGTCCATACGGACCCTGGCCGTCCCAATGCGGACGCCGGTATGGTTCGGGCGTACCTTCCACACCATCGAGTCACCTTTTTCGCCGAACACATATCCCTCACAGAAACCGCCGCGGTTATATAGTTCCGCAAGCATCCAGACATCGTCTTCCATCTCTTCCCGGTTCTGCTTCAGATACAGGCGGTACTCCGTTTCGCCGAGATGATAATAGCGGTCTATCCATTTGCGGTAAATCGAGGTCACACCGGCCGCGTATTCAAGCCGCTTCATGCGGCCTTCAATCTTCAGCGAATGGATGCCGGTTTTTAACAGTTCATGCAGTCTCGGGAGCAGACACTGATCCCGAAGACTCAGCAGATACCCTTCCCGCTTAAATGTCCCCTCGGTATAGGTGTACTTCTTCCGGCACGGCTGCGCGCAGCGTCCGCGGTTTCCGCTTCGTGCGCCGATTAGCGAGCTCATCAGGCACTGCCCCGAGTAGCAATAGCAAAGCGCACCGTGTACGAAGATTTCCAGCTCAAGGCCGCAGTTCTTCCGCATAGTGCGGATTTCCGAAAGAGACAGCTCCCGCGCCGGAACGATTCGTGTCACGCCGCGGTCAAAAAGGTCTGCCGCTTCCGCGTCCGCGACGGTCATCTGCGTGCTCACATGAACAGGCAAATCCGGAAAATACGAACGCAAAAAGGACAGGACCCCGAGATCCTGCACAATGACAGCATCCAGTCCTGCCCGGTAATACGGTTCGATATATGCATAAAGTTCCCCTATCTCACGGTCCATGAGAAGAGTATTGACCGTCAGATACACCCGCGCACCGTGAAGATGCGCATGATCGATTGCCTGAAGAAGTTCCTCTTCCTCAGGATTGTCCGCATAGGCACGCGCGCCGAAACGGCTTCCGCCGATATAGACGGCATCCGCACCCGCGGCAATAACCGCCTGCAGCGTCTCGTAAGAACCCGCAGGCGCCAGAAGCTCGACCTTAGTTGTATTTCTTCTTGTATCCATTCAGTTCGGTCTCCAGACGCACCGTCTTCTTCTGCTCGTCCAGGTTCGCCTGCTGAAGTTTTTCTATCTTACGCTGCAAGTCCTGAATCTCGCCCTGTGCGGCAATCAGGTCATGCTTCAGCTTGTAGATTTCATTGTCCCGGTCCTCGGCCTCGTCGGTCACCTCGGAGAGCTTGCTCTTCATCTTGAAGTAGTCGTCGGCGAGATTGATCTCGAGCACTATGGAACGCATGTCGGCGCTGATGTCCTTGTACCATTTCTGGGCGCGGACCTCGGCGTATTTGCTGTTGATGTAAGATGCCACCTTCTGCAGGTACTCCTCGCTCTCGTAACCCACGAGGCTGTACTGCTTTCCGTTGATGATGACCTCAGTTTCCGTGCGATTGTTCATGGCGTCCTCCGTGTTTTTATTTTGCAGTCTTCTGTTCCGGATACGGAACTCCCAGATGGTCGTACGCTTCTTTGGACACGACGCGTCCGCGCGGTGTCCGGAGGATGAATCCGATCTGTACGAGATACGGCTCGTACACATCCTCCACGGTTCCCTGATCCTCCCCTATGGTCGTCGCCACGGCTCCGGTACCGACCGGTCCGCCGCCGAACTTTTCAATCATCGTCATCAGTATTGCCCGGTCGATGTGGTCGAGCCCGATTGGGTCAACCTCCAGCCTGTCGAGGGCATATCTTGCAATCTCCCCGTCAATCTTTCCGTCGCTTGTCACCTGCGCAAAATCCCTCACGCGCTTCAGGAAGCGGTTCGCGAGACGCGGCGTTCCGCGGGATCTTCTCGCCAGCTCCTCGGCGCCTTCTGCGTCGATATCGATCTTAAGCGCCCTTGCGGAATTGCGGACTATGGTGCGGAGTTCCTCTTCGCTGTAGAACTCCATGCGGCTTACAACGCCGAAACGGTCTCTTAGCGGTGCGGTCAGCATGCCTGCTCTCGTGGTCGCGCCGATCAAAGTGAATTTCGGCAGTCTTATATGCATCGACTTCGCATTGGTCCCGCCGGTGCCGATCACCACGTCAATGAAGAAATCCTCCATCGCCGAGTAAAGCACTTCCTCCACCTGCCGGTTCAGGCGGTGGATCTCATCGATGAACAGGATGTCGCCCTCTCTGAGGCCCTTGATCACCGCGACGATGTCGCCGGGCTTTTCGATGGCCGGTCCGGAGGTCGTTTTGATGTCCACTCCCATCTCGTTCGCGATGATGTTCGCGAGCGTTGTCTTACCGAGACCGGGCGGTCCGAACAAAAGCACATGGTCCAGAGTCTCGCCGCGCTGCTTGGCTGCCTCAATGTATATGTTCAGGGTGGACTTGATCTTCTCCTGCCCGATATAATCTTTTAAAAACCTAGGACGGAGCGAGGTCTCGATTGTCACGTCCTCGTTCATCTTCTCCGTCGTAATAATTCTTCTTGCCATAGGCTGCTCCTGAAAATGCTACAGATACCGGAACGCGCCGTTCAGAATCTGCTCCGCGCTCATGCCGGGTTCGGCCGCTCTCCTTGCGGCACGCTCCGCGTCCTTACGGCTGTAACCGAGGGTGGTCAGTCCGGCAATGGCTTCCGCAAACTCCGGAGTATCTTCCTTTTCGACCGTCTTCGGCTCGGCCGGGAGCTTCGCGCTCTCCGCCACAAGCACCTTGTCCTTTAATTCGAGAATGACTTTGCTCGCAAGCTTTCCCCCGACACCCGGCGCCTTCGCGATTGCCTTCGCGTCATCTGCGAAGATGGCACGCGCCAGCTCGGTGGGCGGAAGCGTCGACAGGATGCCGATTGCAACCTTCGGGCCGACACCGCTTACCGTGATCAGCAGCTTGAACATCGCAAGGGATTCCTGAGTCAGAAATCCGAACAGCGTAACACCGGTGTTTTCGTTCACATTCAGATATGTGAAGACGGTCACCTGCTCCCCCGCTTCCGGCAGAAGCGCAAGATCCGATGCCGGCATCAAAGCCTCATACCCGACCCCCGCGCATTCCACGATTGCGGACGTATCCGTCACGCCGTACAGTTCTCCGTGTAAAAAAGCAATCATTCCGTTTCCTTCCGGGCGAAATCCGCCGATTTTGTGCAGGGTTCCCCCGATGATATACCATATATAGCGTTATTGTATCACATTTTCCGACGAAATACACTATTATTCTTCACATTTTTCAGAAAAAATGTTATAATTTCGGCGTAAAATGTTATCGCAACGAGGAGATTTCCGATGAAGACCGCAGAAGAGCTGAGAACCGACCTGATCATCTCACCGGCACTGCGCCGTCTGACCGGCGGAAGGACTCCTTTTTTCTTTGATATTGAGACCACCGGACTCTCGAGTCTTTCGGGGTACATCTACCTGATCGGATGTCTCGAGGAGACGGACGGCGGCTGGTTGTTCCGCCAGTGGTTTGCGGAAAATGCGGACGAAGAGATTCTCGTTCTCAAAGCCTTTTCGGATGCCCTCCGCCCGGAGCATGTGATGATTGATTACAACGGCACGACGTTTGACCTGCCGTTTTTAAGAGACCGGTACCGGTTCCATAAGCTGCCCTGCCCGCTTCCCGATAAGAGCGAGACCGTCGATCTGTTCCGGCACTTATCGCCCGTGAAGGCACTGTTCGGAAATCCCAATAAGAAACAGCCGACGCTTGAACTGACCGCCGGTTACCACCGTACCGATCCGTACGACGGCGGCACGTTGATTGCCTTTTACACCGAGTATGTGGCGCGCTGCCGTTTCGACATTCCGCGGGCCGAGGAGCTGCTCGGGTCACTGCTTTTACATAACCGCGACGACATCTTCGGATTGTCGAGTCTTGCCTCGCTCCTTCCGTACTGTGTACTCGGCGAGCTGCCGCTAAGTGAGGCGACGCAGGAAGAAGAAGGGACGTATGTCACATTTGCCGCAAAGCTTCCTTATGAGGTTCCGAAGACGCTTCGAAAGGTCGTTCCGATTCCCGAAATTCCCGAGGATTGCAGGACGACGGAATCCTGCTATGAGGACGGTTTCTTCGCGGATGTGCGGGTTTCCGGGGACCGGATTTCGGTGACCGTTCCGCGGTATGACATGAAGGCGTATTACTATTTTTCGAATTATAAGGATTACTATTATCTCCCGATGGAGGATACGGCGGTGCACAAGAGTCTTGCGTCCCGCGTTGAGAAGGAATACCGCCGTCCGGCCACGAAAGAAACGGCCAGACAGGCGAAGAGCGGCAGTTTCCTGCCGCAGCTTACCGAGCGGATCGGACCGGTGTTCCGCTTCCGCCCCGGTGATGAACTGTGCTTCTTTGAAAATCGCCCTCTCGATGAGAAGGCGATTACGGATTACATATTGGATTGGTTTGAGTTTGTGACGTCATAGCGGCAAATGCCAGGCGACGAAACTGCTATGGTGTAGCGAAGCGTTACAGCGCCGCGAAAAGGTCCATATTTCTTATGTTTCCGTCGGCGATATGATCGTTTACGGAGAACGCGTGCTTCTGCAGATCGGCGCATACCGCGTCGGTCAGGTTCTGATCCTGCAGCTCGCAGATAATGCGCGCCGCAATGTCATCAATCAGCTCTGCTTTCCTAACGGCGGTCACCGGCGCGTTGCCGGTCGAAATCAGTTCGTAAAGTCTTCCTGACAGCTCCGAAAGAACCGGCAGCTCCGTGAGGGCACGGTAGCTCCATTTGTAGTAAGGCATATACTTTCCGTTAATCAGGAAAGCCATATGCCTTGCCTGTTTTTCAAACTCAATCAGGCAAAGCTGAGCCCCCTGCTCGTCTCCGCGATCCACGAGTCTTTGGTAGTTGTACTGGCCGGTCTGGGACATCATCAGAAGGCAGGCAGCCATCTTCTTAAGCCGGATCGGCTCCGGCATTTTCGAAAGCTTCTCGCGAAGCCTTGTGAGCTCCCCGCTTCCATCATAAAACAGTGCCCCGTCAGTCACCTCAAGAAGGGACTGTTCGGGTATCGCGAACCATTCGCGAACGGTCAGATTTCCGTCCGCGCGGCCGATTGTCTTCATCAGAAATTCCGAAAGCCTTACAACGCCGTGGCGCGGTCCGCCGGCCGGCTTAAGGCCCATCCGCTCATATCCGTCAAGTTCCTTCGGAAGCTTTGTGTAGGCGCGTTCCAGAAGAAATTCCCTGCGCCGGTCCACAACATCTTCTTCCGGGAGAAAGATACTGAATCCGGGCTCAAAATCGTGGTCCTGCGAGAGCGCGTCATCATAGCCCATGCACTCCGATCCCTGCCCGACAAGTCCGACGGCAATGTACGGAAGAATGTCCGTGAAATCCTGCTCAAGGACTTCTCTTCCGCAGTTTTCATAATACTTCCTTGCCAGCTCCAAGCCTTTCATAGATTTCCTCCGAGCGTTTCATAAGCAGATTCTTCTCTGCAAACCATCCGTAATAAGCAAATGTCGGTGCACATTTGTCATAGACAAAAGCGAGGTATCCTTCTTCGGTCTTACCGTCGGCCGCGGCAAGCTTCTCCTGTGCCTTCAGAAGACACGCTTCGATGCTTTCCTGTGCCTTTTCGATGCCGTCCCGTGCCTCATACATGGCCGTCATATTGAGATACGTAATAGCCTCTTCAGGCTCGTTACCCGTAGACTTGGCGAGTATACCCAATGCTTTTTCGCACATCCCAAGTGCCTCATCATATCGCTTAAGATCCGCGAGTGCCGAACTCATGTTGTTATATAGCCCTGCAAGCCGTTTATCATCCGGTTTCAGCAGCTCCTCATAGATGAAGCAGGCCTCCTCAAAAAACGGAAGTCCCTCCTCGCTCTGCCCGAACGCCTTGTAAACCGTTCCGGCGTTCAGAAGCGCCGTCGCCCCTTCAACGCTCATGCGGCGGTGCTTCCGGTCGAGATATTGCACCATCTTATCGACTGCTGCCATAGCGTCGTCCCTGCGCCCGAGCTTCCGGTAGAGTCCCATCTGCTCATTGACTGCAAGATAATATACTTTATCATCTCCGGAGTTCTGTCCTTCCTTCTCCCAGTACTTAAGAAGCCTCTCCGCCTCCCCGTACTGCTTCGAATTGAACAGTCCGTCCAGTTTTGCAAGAATTCTGCTTAAGTCACTCATTTTCTCTCCAGTTATAACAATAGCATTTTCCGCCCTTACATCCCGTCCTTCACGCACTGGTTCGCTGCCGGATAATTCAGAATCAGCCAGAAAATCAGAAACAGGTAAAGTGCCATGATTGTACCGTTAAACCGCCCCATGTACTCCACTGCGTGGGTTTCGTATTCGTAATACTCCGTAGGCGGCGCAGCGGCCAAAGCGATAATAACGGCATTTACAATGATTTCAATGATCGCCGTAACGGAGAACCACTTATAGTACTTGAATTCCTTTTCTTTCTTCAGTCTGCGGGCGAGATGGAAACGCCACACGTTCTCCGCAATCAGAAGAATAATTGCCACCACGAGAACAATAATCTTAACCCGCACTTCCACCGCAGTGGTCGTATTCGCAAGGGCATCGAGAATCGGTGTCGGCTCTCCGTCAAGCGTTCCGTGAACCAGCATCGGATGCTTCATATCATAAACATGATATGCGATGTTCTTGCAAAGTCCGCCGATTGCGCTCAGGTTGACAAAAAGCAAAAAAAGAAAAGCAATTGCCGAACAGACTCTGACGTAGTATTTCATTGTCCTTTCCTCCTTATTCGTCCGTTTCTCCCCGATGAATCTGTTTCCATCTATTCTTACTCTATCAAAAACAGGTGGGAAATACAAGGTTTATGGAAAATCATGCCTGACGGATGAAAACTCAGTTTTAGAATGCGAAGCACAAAAAAACCGCCGGTTGAAACCGACGGTTTTCAAATTCAATTCGATTAAGCTTCCTGAGGGATAATCTCTTTCTTGTTGTAGCTTCCGCAAGCCTTGCATACTCTGTGAGGCATCATCAATGCGCCGCACTTGCTGCACTTTACAAGATTGGGAGCAGTCATCTTCCAGTTTGCTCTTCTGCTGTCTCTTCTTGCTTTCGAATGTTTATTCTTAGGACAAATAGCACCCATGTCACTTACACCTCCCTTTAGACTATTCGTTCGAACTGTTCTGTCCGAAACGCGCATAGTGAAATTATAGCGAGTGAACCCCGGTTTGTCAACTGTTTTTTCGCAAACCGGCGCATTTTTTCTGATGTTTTTTCAAAGCATACGGATGTCTCTTCCGCAATTACCTGTGAAACTGCGAAAGGAACAGCCACGCCTGCTCGCAGGTATGGTGCCTGCACTCGTGTCCCTGTCCGCTGATGCTTCCGAACACGGTCTGCTCTACGCCGTCCTCGCTCTCAAAGTAGTTAAGCGTCAGGTAGCTGTCGCGCTCAGGATCGTAGATTTTCTCGACACGGTCACCGTCAATGCCCCAGATTTTGTTCTTCCACTGTTCTCTTCCGTCAAATGTGACGTCATATGCCGTCTTCAGATGATTCACTCCGAATACGTAGCGCATACGGTCCCAGCATTTGTCGGCCTGGAACGGAAGCTCCGGAAGCGGGGTAATCTCGCCGCCGGTATAGAAGATCGGAACCTGACGGTCACGGTTGATCTCACAGGGTGCCTTCTGTCCGTAGGAATTGAAGCCGACCTCAAAGGTCGCGTCCATCGGCGCAAGACCGGCGAACACCTCGGGATACTCCTGACACAGATCCCAGGATTTGCATCCACCCATGGAGAAACCGCTTGCGTAGATCCGGCTCCGGTCAATCGGATAGCGCTTTGCAAGGCGGTCAATTAAGGCAATCATTTCGGTTGCGGTGCTGTTCAGGTGGTTTTCAATCGCGACGAGCAGGAAATTATAGCGGTTAGCGACCTTGTACCAGCCGGACACATTCGAAATGTACATTGCGGAATCTCCGCCGCCGTGAAATGCAAGAAGAAGCGGAACTTTCCCATTTTCCATCATTCTACTGTTGTAGTATGCAACATATCCGACCTTGTGTTCCTTTGTTCCCTTGTCATCTCCGCAGTTATCGGGCGAGGTCGGAAGAACCTCGTAGCACTCTTCCCGAACCATTCCCATTTCGGAAAGCACCGGCTCGTTCTCAAGGTTTCCGCACCAGCGGCGGAACCGGCGGATAAAGGTATCATATAGTTCCGGATAATCGGCGCTGTCTCTTACGAGAAGGTTCGTTGTCTTCTCGGAAAGCGCCTTATTCACGGCGTAGCCGTTTCCGACGGAGATTACCGGGATATCCGCTCTCTCCGGATTCGGAACGATACTCAGGTTCTCAAGCGTGCATACGGCAGGCGTAATCTCGCCCGGTCCCCACAGGAACTCGCCGTTTACGGTACGAAGCAGATTCTTTGCGATATAGTCCGCGGATGCGCCGTAGCCGAACAAAAACGTCCGGAAGATTGCCCCGCGGATAAAGAATCCCGCCCACTCGCCGGTGAAACGGTTCCGCATCGTCACAACTCCGTCCTTAAAGTACTGATGAATCTTCGAATTTGCGATCAGCTCCTGAAAGAGCTTCTCGTCGGCTCCCGCCCAGCCGTCCTTGGCGGTCGGATAAACGAATACAACGCTCCCCGCGTAACGTCTTGCAATCGCAGCAAGACCGTTTGCTTCCGCCCACACGGCAGCCTCTTCGGCCGTTCTCTCCTTCTCCTCGAAGACAAGCAGATACGGTGCCTCAAATCCATAGTTGATTATGTCGCTCGGAAGGTCGCTGTCCGGTACATAAGCCTTTACCCGGAACTGCTCAAACGCATCCGAACTCCAGATCCTTCCGCCCTCTTTCCGGACCTTAACGTCCGGCATACATGTCATAGCCATTTCCCATCCTCCTCGCGTATTGTTCTTCTCCGGGACCCCGCCGGCAGGCGCAATCCCCTGATAACACAAGAGGCCATCGCAGTGCGACGGCCCCATATCATTTGTCGTAAATATACTTTTTACTTGCAGAGAGCAACCGTCTCGCGGCAGATTGCAAGCTCCTCATTGGTCGGGATAACCATAACCTTTACCTTGGAATCGGGAGTCGAAATGATGACTTCCTCACCGCGGATGGCGTTCTTCTCGTCGTCAATCTTAACGCCGAGGAATCCGAAGTGCTCGCAGATTGCCTTACGAACCTTCTTGTCATTCTCGCCTACACCTGCGGTAAATGCGATAGCATCCACACCGTTCATCGCAGCGGCATAAGCGCCTACGTACTTGGCTACGCGGTACACAAAACCGTCGATGGCGTTCTTCGCAAGCTCATTGCCTTCGGTAGCGGCAGCGTCAAGGTCACGGAAATCGGACGAAACGCCGGACATACCGAATACGCCGGACTTCTTATTAAGAACGTTCATAATGCCGGCAAGGTCAAGCTTTTCTTTGCCTGCGATGTACTCCATGATGGCCGGATCGATATCACCGGAACGCGTGCCCATGATGAGACCTTCCAGAGGGGTAAGACCCATGGAGGTATCAACGGATTTGCCATCCTTAACGGCACTGATGGAAGCACCGTTTCCGAGGTGGCATACAATAACCTTAGAGTTATTCGGGTCAAGCTTTGCAATGTCGATTGCGCGCTTTGATACGTAGCTGTGGCTGGTTCCGTGGAAGCCGTAACGGCGAACCTTGTACTTTTCATAGTACTCGTAAGGAATACCGTAGAGATACGCCTCCTTCGGCATCGTCTGATGGAATGCGGTATCGAATACGGCAACCTCCGGTACGCCGGGCATCAGCTTTCTGCAGGCGTTGATACCGATGAGGTTTGCGGGGTTGTGAAGTGGAGCAAGGTCGCTGCACTCTTCGATGCCCTTGATAACGTTCTCGTCAATGATAACGGAAGTCGTGAACTTCTCGCCGCCGTGTACGACACGGTGTCCTACGGCGCCAATCTCGGAGAGATCCTTGATTACGCCGTACTCGGGATTCGTAAGAGCAGCAAGCACGTTCTGGATTGCTACTTCGTGGTTCGGAAGCGGATCTTCCAAAACTACCTTCTCGCCGCCGGCGGGGGTGTGCTTTAAGCGTCCGTCAATACCGATACGCTCGCAAAGACCTACGGCAAGTGCCTGCTCGGTCTCGGAGTCGATCAGCTGATACTTCAGAGAGCTGCTTCCGCAGTTGATAACTAAAACTTTCATGTTTCCTCCTAAACTGAAACGGCAGGCGGCACATGGTCGCCCGCCGAATAAGATTCTTATGTATTACTTGCCGATTGCCTGAACGGCGGTGATGGCAACAACACCAACGATATCCTCGGCGATGCAGCCGCGGGACAGATCGTTGATCGGAGCAGCGATACCCTGGGTGATAGGGCCGTAAGCTTCTGCCTTGGCAAGTCTCTGAACGAGCTTGTAGCCGATGTTACCGGCATCAAGGTCAGGGAATACAAGAACGTTAGCCTGTCCTGCAACGTTGCTTCCGGGAGCCTTGGAAGCGCCTACGGAAGGAACCATAGCGGCGTCAGCCTGAAGCTCGCCGTCAAGAAGGATGTCAGGACGAAGTTCCTTAGCGATAGCGGTAGCGGCAAGAACCTTGTCAACGTCGGCATGCTTTGCGCTGCCCTTCGTGGAATGGGAAAGCATGGCAACCTTAGCCTGCTTCTCAACCAAAAGCTCGAAGCTCTCTGCGGAGCTGATTGCGATAGCGGCAAGCTTCTCCGGATCGGGGTTCTGCTCAAGACCGGAATCGGCGAACAGGAAGGTGCCGTCTGCACCGTACTCGCAGTTCGGAACGATCATCATGAAGAATGCGGACACAAGCTTCGTGCCGGGCTTCGTCTTGATGATCTGAAGGGACGGACGAAGGGTGTTGGCGGTGGAGTGGCAAGCGCCGGATACAACGCCGTCTGCAGCGCCCATCTTAACCATCATGCACGCATAGTACATATAGTCGGTGGTAAGAAGTTTCTTTGCTTCCTCGGGGGTCATACCCTTTGCCTGACGAAGCTCAACAAGCTTGTCAATGTAAGCCTGAAGCTCGGGAGCGGTATGCGGGTCGATAACCTTAGCGCCCGCTACGTCAAGACCCTTGCTGTTCTCTGCGCACTCTTCGGGCGTTCCGAGAACGATAATGTTCGCAATCCCTTCCTTCAGAATGATTTCTACGGCTTCCCATGTTCTTCTGTCCATGGACTCGGGCAGAACGATGGTCTTCTTGTCCTGCTTTGCTCTTTCTTTGATTCTGTCAATAAATCCCATGATTCATGACTCCTTTCATATCTTTTCATGCAGAAGCCGTATGCGGAAAATGTAACACCGGCCGTCTCGCATTATATTTCATTCCAAATTTATAATATACCACTTATCTCCTTTTCATACAAGTTTTTTCTGACGGAATTACATAAAACAGGACGCCCGCATCACTGCGGACGTCCTGTGTTTACTTACTGTTACTTGAACTTGAATGTAATGGTCATAGAAGTAGCGGAATAAGTTGCCGTATCATTCGGGTTGAAGGTTACCGTAATAACGGCCTGATCGCCCGTGAAATCTATCACCCTCGTATTTGCAAGAGTGCTGTCCGAGTAGCTGTAGCTTCCGGTCGGATGGCACTGATTCAGAGACATATAAAGCTCTGCTTGAGAATCGCTGATTGTTCCGGGATCCCACGTCCACCATCCATCGTTAGCCTTCGTGTACGGTACGGGATGCGTCCAGTTTTCGATAACCTGAGCAAAGGTGTCTTCTCCTGCCCATTCTTCAATGGATGCCCATCCGTATTCATTTTCCATTAGGGCTACCTCAAGTACCATAGCGGACTTGGTGTACGATGTGCAGACTCCGCCGGCAGCACTAGCGATTGCCGTGGATACCCTGATGTTCTCGTCCTTCTCTTCTCCGCAGTTTGCACACTTCAGATGCTTCTTACCGAGCTTCCATCCGATGCATGCGTCGTACTCATCAAGAATCATCTCCGGTTCCGTGGAAGCGGAGGAAACGGTTTCCCATTTGTGGCCGAGTTTCGTAACCGTCACGCTCTTCACCTGTTTACTGAACGCAGGGTTCTTAAACTCAGCGGTGTAAACCTTCTCACCGTCTTCTTCACAGGATACCTTCCTGGATTCCGTTACGGTTGTCTGAACCGTTTCGGTTTCCACGATGGACGCGTCGGAACGTCTTGCGCGCTTCGCAGTCACAGTACTGTAGTCGCTTGCCCAGGTGTAAGTTGCCTCACCCCAGCTCTCGTCAATCTTGTCAATGTTCGTAAGCGTCCTGGTCTGTGTCGTGAATGCCTCATTCTTAAACGTTGCCGTATAGGTTGTCTCACCCATCGTCTGTCCGGTCGGTTCCTTTGTGACTTTGGCCGTAGTCTTAACGGTTTCCTTTATGTCATGGCTGTGGTCTCTGTTACACTTGCGGGTTGCCGTTACGGTGCTGCAGTCTGCCGACCACTCATAGGTTGCCTCACTCCAGTCATGTCCGAGCGCCGGAGTCTTCTCGGTAACCGTCTTACCGCAGTCTGCGCAGACGCTTCTCTTCACGCCGTCGGATACACAGGTTGCTTCCTGTACGACCGTCTCATCCTTAAGATGAACATGGTTGTTCGGATTTACCTCAAGCGTGATCTCTCTGGTCTCGTCGCAGTGGATACACTTCTCAAGACGGATTCCCGTCTCTTTGCAGGTCGGTTCCTTCGTGATACCGACAACATCCCATACGTGGTCAAGCTTCTGAATTTCCGCTGTAAACTGTTCGCCGCAAATCTGACAGGTATATGTCTTTATACCCGCCTCCTTGCAGGTGGCTTCCTTCGTTACAACGCCGGTGTCATACTGGTGATTAATCGTCTTCGGAATCGGTTCTTCCTTCGTCTCATTACAGTATTCACAGATGTAACGCATTACACCTTCTTCTTTACAGCTCGGTTCCTTAATAACGATGCCGTTGATGAAATGATGATCGGACTTTTCGGAAACCTCAATATTATCACATTTATCGCAAGTGATGCATTCGAACCGCATGATAACGCCGTGCTGACAGGTTGCCTGCGAAACGATTTCGCCTTCCTTGAAGACATGTCCGAGGGCCGCGCGTTCTTCGTCCCATTCTTCTCCGCATCTTGCACACTTCATATGACGGATACCGGGCTCGTCATCGGTTGCATCCTTGCTCTTTTCGGGAACGACAACCCCGTAATGTCCTTTCGGCGGGATTTTATAGGAATACGCTTCCATCAGTCTGCCGCAATATATGCAGACAACCTTTCCGGGATCTCCCCATTCGGTACAGGTCGGCTCAACTCTGTCAACCGAGGTACCGTATACGCATATGCCGGTAATATAGGTCTCATAGCCTTCTTCCAGAAGTTCTCCGCAATCCGCGCAGTATATGTCTCCGGTATAACCGACCTTACAGCTCGGCTTTCTCTCGTTTCTGAGTTCCGTATTCTCATGATTGAACGGATTGATTTCAACCGCTGCCGTGTATCCTTTCTCAACGGCGTCACAGTAATCGCACTGATGTCCCTTTACACCCTCCTTTGTACATGTAGGAGCAGTAACGATATAGTCACCCCATACATGCCCGTTCGGGTTAACAGGAATCGTTGTGCCGTCTGCCACGAGTCCGCATTCCTTACATACGACACCTTCGTGTCCGGGTGTCTTACAGGTCGGATTCACCTTCGCGGTTTCCTCTGACCAGTCATGCTTATGCCACAGCGCGGTAGCGGTGACACTGTTCCGCGGCATGATGAATTCCTTCTGCATCGCGCTTCCGTCGGAAAGCATCCAGGTAAGGTCAAGTCCGTCCGAATTCGTCCGGTTCGGGCGATTCGGTGCAACGCCGATTTCCACATATTCGCTGACCTGATAATCTCCGTCAACCCACGTAATACGTGAGAATCCGATGCCGGGACGACCGTAAAATGTGACTTCCGAACGGTTGTCCATCTTATAATCGTAAGGTACCGTGGAGCTCATGTCATCCTTGTCCGTCCGCCAGATAATCATGGAGTTCGAATCGGACTGAAGCTCCTCAGGAAGAGACTGGTAGATACGGTCGTCTACATGAATTACACTTTCAAATGATCTGCCGTCATCCAGAACCCATGAAACCTTTACATCGTCTCCCTTAAAGGCTGCGTTAATGTACATGTCGGAATTCCGCATGATACTGTCACCGGTAATTGTTCCGAAATCCGAATCCCATCCTTCGAAAACGCATCCGGCCTTCGCAGGCTCCGTCTTCGGAAGGACAATCTTCTCAAGATAATGCTGCTTCGTTGTCGCGATTTCCGTTTCGTCATCCATCCAGTGAATAGTGTGTTCTTTACCGACCGGAACACCGACAATGACCGCGCAGAAACTCTTTGCTCTTTCCATGACGGTATCTTTGTTAATCGGCGTCAATCCGGTAAGATCACCGTTTCGTACCTGATTCTGGATTGCTCCCGAATCATCGAACGCCGCGCCGGTTCCGTACTTATCACACTGGGCGGGATCCGAGTATTTGATATACCAGTTTACGGATTCATATAACTCCGGACGGAAATTCTTGTAACGTTCCGGAATGGAATCGTAAATCTTATACGAATCGAGAATCTCCATGTACTCGGAAGAATAATCACCGCTCTTCTTTATATCATACTGCGAATCGTAAAGCATGACTATGCTGTATACGAAATTCCGCCTGAAGTACGCTCCGACTACCGTATCGTTGCCGCGGAGAGTAAAGTATGTATTGCCCCCGTTATGCTCACGGATGGCTTTCTCATTGTTTTCCTTATAGCCGTAATACAGTCCGGAATAGATTTGGAGTTCTTCCCAGAGTCTGTCCTTCTCCGCTCCCCAATAATATGCCTCAGCGGATTGCCACTCGGCCCTATTCAACTTCTTCAACGCTTTTTGGTATTCATCACTGGTGCTGTAATACTTGTCTCTCAGTGCCGGCTCGTCCGGATACTTCATATAGTCAAGCCGGTAACCCGGATACAGATTGTAAAACTCCGGCGAAATGGCAACATAACAGTATGTATTCTCAAGTCCCGTTACCGAACCGGTCCCGACAAGCTCGAATGCGCCGAGGGTCGTAATCTCGCGGTAATACTCCACACGTGCAGTCTTCAGAACGCCTTCCCAGGATACGTTAACGGTACGCTGAATCTTCTCGGTATTGAAACCGAATGCGTGGTTCTTATAGGTAAATACAATCTTTCCGTAGAACTTCGTCTTCGTGCAGTCAATCGGGATGATAACGATTTCGTTCGTACCGGGCAGGTACTGGAAGGAAGAAGGTCCGGGAATAATCTTTCCCTCGTCGTCCGTATCAAAGCATTCAACCGTGAAGTTCTCTTCGTTGTACTGTGTCCAGGAACGGCTGGTGCTGAGCGTCAGACCGTTGGTTTCCGACTCAGGCTGCTTGATCGTCGCGGTGAACGGAGTTCCGTCCTCCGTATCCACCACCTTCGAGTCACAGTTTTCTTCCGACTCTTCACCGCTCTTCAGTTCCATGAGCTTCATCGTGAAGATGCTTTCGCCGTCGATCTTATAAGAGTTCGTCGTACTCGGAATCTTAACCGTCAGAGCCTCGTCATCCGGTTCGATAGAGAAGTCAATCGGGAAGAATTCACATCCGAGCTTTAAGAACGGTATGGTGCTCTCATAAAGCGGCCATTCCTTCGACGCTCTTCCTGCGCCGACCTGAATCTTCAGGTTAATCTCAACATAGATACCGACTTCGAAATACAGGGAACCGCAGGCTCCGGATTTCGCCGGTTCACCGGCCTTCAATTCGTAATGTACATACAGGAATCCGTAGAGTTCCGCGTAAACACCGGCCGATGCCACAACGCCGACCGAGTCAAGATCCGTGCTGAATACGCCGACACGGAGATCAAGGCTCACGCCTGCGCGGAGACCGATCATACCGAAGGCATAGAAGTCAGCGCGGAAGCAGGATGTCTTAACATCCGTTACGCTGGAGCCTTCCTTAAAGCCTCCGATCTGTTTATACTCATCACCGCCGCCCCAGATCTTGGCGCGGAAGGAATACGCATACAGCTTCTCGTTCTCATAACTGATACCCGCGCCGATCATCGCGTTGATCTTCAGACTGACGTTGAAGTTGATCTTCATTCCGACATGGATGATACCGCAGGGGTCAATCGGAATATCAATGCTTGCGAGGTCGATATCGACGAGGTCAATATATTCTGCGTCATTGCCGAGCATGTTGGAGTATTTCTCCACAAGCCCGCCGCCGAGGCCGGGTGATACATAATCCTGGCTTTCCTGTCCGCCGCTCTCACCGCCGCCGTGTGAATAACCGGCGCCTTTATCCTTCATCTCTTCAAGGTTGGTATACGCGGTAAATGCGTCTCCGGCGGTAATCAGAGCCTTGGCTGCAGTCGCTCTGTTCTGAAGCGTTCCGCCGTTACCGTTATCAATGAAGCCTCCGGTCATTTCCGCAAAGTCAGCATCGGGCTTTTCTTCGTTCTTCGTCTGCGCGGTTACGACTACACCGAATCCGGTATAGGTTCCCGCATCCAGAGAAGCCGTGATGTCAAGGCTCGAGGTCAGACCGAATTTATTCTTGTTTCTCTTAACCTTAACGGAAGGCGTCAGTTTGATTTCCTGCTCGAAGATGATAGCGGGAACGATTTCGAGCGTTCCGCCATTATCGCCGATCTGAATCGTAATCTTAAAGGAAACGGCAACCTCCGCACGGAGACCTTTTCCTTCCAGATACTGCAGGATGAAGCCACCGGTAAATGTGAACTGCCAGTCGTCTACCGTCACCTTGCTTCCGCCGCCGGATAACTTGCGGATGTCTTCAAGGGTCATATCTTCGCCGTTGGTTTTGATAACCATGTTGCGAAGCTCATCTCCATGCTCAAAGCTGTCGAAATCAATGGTCTGATCCGTAAGCAGCAGCTCGAACAGTTCCTTCGTCTCGTCCATGATGGTACTCTTTGAAATCTGTTCGTACATTCCCTGCTCGACGTCTTTAAGGTCAATCGTAGAAGTTTCAAAATCGATTTCCGGAAGGGTGTTATAAAGAACAATCTCCGGAGCAGTCAGTTCTTCGATAGAGATTAACGAATAGGTAAATACCATCGCGTTATTCTCTTTCGTGATTCCGGTAATCTTACCGTAACCGGTTTCCGCAAAATCAGACCCGCCAAGCTTGCCGGTGTAGAAGGTCAGGTTGTCGCCGACCTTGATCACCGAATCTCTGCCAAGACCGTAGTCCTGGAAAGCTGCGTTTCCGAAATCAAGATACTTATTATCAACTTTAATCGTACCGTCCTGAAGACTTCCGTCATCGGGAACCGGTATCACATTTTCCGCTGCAAGAATGCTCTCGAGACCGGCATATTCAAACTCATACCGGTTGTCTTCATAACGGCGGATGATCTTGACGTATGCGACATCGCCGCTGGACATTCCGTCATCGGTGAATTCTCCCTTATGAACAGCTACCGTCACGCCGGATTTGAACTCTTCCGTACCGGAATAGGTCAGAACGCCGGTACCGGAGTTTTCCTTTGCGGACATGTTGCCGTCCTCATCGGTCTCAAGGGTCAGAACGCCGCGGAAATCCACGCCTTCCACCTCGGAGGCAGGCACATGAATCACACGGGAGTCCACGGTCATGTTCGTGATCTCTTCCTGAACGATCGTAATGTTATATTCGGTAACTTCCTTCTTGGTGGGCTCTCCGTCATAGAGAAAACGGATGCGCGCGGTATCGGCAAGGTTAACGGAATAAACTTCGCCGCCTTCCCACTCGCCGTACGCGGTATGGAGCTTCCAGTGGTCGCCGCGGATGGTCTTATCGGCGTACAGGAACTGCTCAAGAAGCAGAACCTGGTTAACGTCAAGACCGATTTCCTCACGCCAGTAACGCTCAACGCTGTCGTCGGGGCTTAATCCGTAACGCTCCAGAAGGTCCGCCTCGGTAACCGTTGCGAAATCAATTCCGAGGGAGCTGATTACCAATAGGGTCTGCTCATCCAGTCCCTCATACGCGGAATTGTCTACCGTTACGCTCTCCGGCGTAAAATGATACACGATTTCCGTAACAGCTTCTTCGGTCAAAACTACGCCTTCCGTCGGATTTTCCATGAGTTCCGTCAGACGATCAAGAAGGGTTCCTCTTCCGGTGGTACTCTTACTCTTATCGATGCAGTCTAGTACCGCCTCAACGGTTTCCCCGTTGAGCCCGGCAGTGCTGAGCCACTCTCTTGCCTCGGCTTCGCTTTCCGAGTAAAGGACATAAGGAACTTCAATGCCTGCGCGGCTCGCGTTCTTAACCGTAACAAGCGCTTCCACCTGCTCGCGGCTCAGGCCGTAGGTGATCAGTTCCATATCAAAATCGGCCGGTACGTTCATCTTCGAAACGTAAGTAAAACCGGTGATGTCATTCAGTCCCTGCTCTTTCACGAAACGCGGGAACAGAACCAGATCCGACGTGATCGGGTCATCGCTGTTGGCGCGGTTCAGTCCCTGGGGGTCATATGTCCAGTTCATGAAGATAGCGCCGTCACGCGTCGGTTTCGCCAAAGTTCCGATTGTTGTTCCCTCCTGTACCTTAACGGCTTCGGGAAGCTTCGTTGTGCTGCGCTCTTCCGCGCTTGCCGTCTCTGGCAGCGCGAACGATACTTCGTAGGTTGCAGGCTTATGCCTGTTTTTCAATACGAAGAACGTAATCAATCCGGCAACAAGCAGAGTTGCTGCCGAGGCCGCGATAATTATTCGTGTCCGTTTTGACTTCATTGTTCCAAGCCCTCCGTGTATTGGTTATAGAGTTCCACGGCAACCGCCATGGGCACCGCTATGTTCAGATTTTGCGCGTTGTCATAGGTTCCGCTCACGAGCCCTATGACATAGCCTGCGCTGTTGATGACCGGCGCTCCGCTGCAGCCGCCCGCAACAGGCGTGCTGAACAGGTACCTTGTGTGTTCGCCGTTTTCCCAGAGTCCGCTGTAATATCCTATCGTCACAAGGTTCATTACACCGGCCTGACTTCCGATTACCGCCGTCGGTTCGCCGCGAAGCGGTTCTCCGCCGATATCGATTACCGGAAGCGTTACGCCGTCCGGAAGTTTTAAAACGGATGTATCTTCCCCTTCATCCGCTCCGATGATTTCCGTCAGGGTGAAGGATAATCCGTCCTCACCGGTTGCTTTCGCATATTCCATTCCGTCGATTACATGATAAGCAGTTACGAGATATCCCGGTTCAATTGCCGCGAATGCGGTTCCGGTTGCGATCTTCGTTCCGTTCTTATCGTAGACGTCAAGCTTTACAACCGATCCGGCAGTCGCCTCAATCGCCTCCGGATGCTCAATCCAGGAGGATCCCGCCGGAGGCAGCGCTCCGATTCCCACGGAAGGCGGTGAACTGTCTTCGCCTCCCGGTGTTAACGTCGGCTGCTCTTCCGGCTCCCCGGTAGGGGTGATTTCCGATTCATTGTTTTGCTGTTCCTTCTTCCCCGCTTCCTCCTTGCCGCGCATGTTGTGTCGGTAGGAGCTTGACTCACAGGATACAAGCAGAAGAAGCGGAATCACGAAAAGAAGAAATAATAACTTTCGCTTCATTGATCCTTCTTCCTCTCCTTTCTCTTCTCACTGTAGCGGAGAACAATTGTTGTAATCAGAATTCCGAGTATAAATGCCAAAACTCCGGCGATCACATATCCGCCGGCCTCCGAAGGAAGCAGGAATGCTCCGAGATGCGATGCGGTCGCTTCGGAAACCGTCTGTCCCTTCAGAAGAATGACCGTTGCAATTAAAAGAACCGCAAGCACCGAGGATGCCGCCCCTAAGACTGCTGTCCTGCGGCGTTCCCGCCCGGCGCGTATCTTTTTACTCTTCTCAAAAATCAGCTCAAGCGCTTCGTTCGATTCGTATTTCACAGCTAACCCCTCCTTCTTCAACTGCGATTCTATCCTTTAGTTGCAGGTTTTCGGATTTTTGCCCACCGAAATTTGAAAATATTTTGAGTAATTTTGAGTAAATCGATTTATGGCATTTTTCGCGGAAAATGTGATATAAAAGTCCCCGGAAACTGCTGTGATAACAGTTTTCGGGGACTAAAAATTCATATCATGGTAGTTTCAATGTCATTCCGTCACACCGATTTCTTCGGCAAATGCCGGACCTGTCAGTAAAATCGTGACAATCGTATCCGTGTAGACATCCTTCTTGTCGGCCGGGACAGTGATGCTGACCTGAACGGTATCTCCTTCTTGAAGCGAAGAAACCGGTGTGCTGCCGTTAACCCATTGGATGCCGGCATCCAGGTTTACAAAGTCTCCCTCGATAATCGGCGAGGATACGAAGAAGAGCATATTGAAGTCATTAAGCGTCGCATTCGCGCTCATACCTTCCGCATAGCAGGAGGCGGTGAAGATATCAACCGGAAGACTTGTTACCGCGCCGCTAAACAGCTCACACCGAAGAGCAGGCGTTACAAGGATTACAGCCTCCTCGGTGGCGGCACAGTTCGCACAAGTCCGGACTTTCGTTCCGACGTGCCAGTCGATCATGTAACCTTCTTCATATACCGTTCCGGGTTCCACTGTGGTTTCCCACTCACCGTAGCTGTGCCCGGTAGCCTCATTTTTCGTGTACGTCGTGTATTCGCAATTTTTGCAGGTCTGGTATGCTTCCCAACCGGCTTCCGTGCAGGTCGGAGCCTTGGCAACGTGATCTTCAAGGTCGTGATTTCCCTGCGTACAAGGGTCCATGGTGACATCCGCTTTAGATACAATGTCTGCCTGCACGCCGGCGCTACCCTGCTGCATCGTCTCGGTTTCCGCGTTGGCTCCGGCGTCTGACGGTTGGTCTCTGATAACTTCCGGTTCTTCTTCACCCGAAGTGGTTCCGGGTCCGCCGCCGACATTCCCGGCATCTGTGCCGGTACCTGTGCCGGTGCCGACGTCGGTGCCTGTGCCTGCGTTACCTGCCGGCCCCCCGTTAGATCCGGTGTCGGCGGTAGGTTTCCTCTCCTCCTCGGCAACAAGATCCTCCTTATTACTCGCAAAACCATTTCCTTCCGGCTTATCTTCGTCGTCCGCTTCATCACCGATATCAATTAAACCATCTTCACCGTCTATTTGAATAGCGGCATCATCATTCTCCTTGGACGAATTCTCCTCCTGTCCCCCCGGGACGCCATCTTCCGCATTTTCTACCTTCGGTGTATTATCCGGCTTCCCGCCCGAATCCGGTGTGTCCGATATGATCGTTTCGTTATAACTCGGCTGCGCCTGATTCAACAGATATGCTTCAACAGCGGGCGGCAGTTCTGTTTTGCCGTCAATTAAATCATTCAGGGTATTGATGGCGGCATTCAGTTCCTCCTCCGTCACATCTTCCGCAGCGAAGCCTTCTTCAATATCCTCTTCACGGCTTCTTGCGAGAACGGCAACGACGTTAGTGAGGAATTCTTCGCTGAACAAAGGTGTCTCCATGGTGCAACCGGATTCATTCACACTCCGGGTTCCCAACAAATCAACGGGCGCCTGCCCGTCATCGCTAATATGCTTCACATCCTCGGCGGATAGCAAATCCTTCGAATCGGTCGAAATGCCGACTCCCTGTCCGACTCTGAGGTCTATGGAGGTGACGACCCTCCTTCCGGTGGAGTCCTTCGAAACCGTTTTGAAAGAGACCTGTCCTTCGACAACTGCCGCATTGGTCTTGATTGCACCGAGGATATCTTCATAAACCTCGGTCAACGTCTTGGTTCCGTGGATTGACATGGACGTGTTGGGCGTCACAATCAGAAATGTGGATTGCTCCGAAAGCTTCCGCTTGACTTCCGTCAGAAGGGCACCTTTCTCAACGAAAATAACGGTGTGGCTCTCCTTGGCCGTTCCGTCCGCCTGAATGCTGACACGGGAAGACCCGTCTATATACAGGAATTTGTCGTCGTCGATTCGAATCCGGGCGCTGCTTCCTTCACCGGAAACAAGGATGTCACCGGTCTTCAGCCTCATGCCTTTCTCGGCAGTGAGCGTGCTGCCGCCGCGTTCCACCTGAACGGTCCCTGTCAGTTCGAGCAGGGTAATCTTGCGTTCCTTATTCCGCAGCACGGTTAAAAAAATCACTACCCCGAGAGCAATCACAGTAGCTGCGATTGAACAGAATATCATAATCAGTTTCTTACGCGCGGGTTTGGTTTCCATGGCCGGTTCTCCTTCCTGTTTCCGATTGTATCTATCCTTTAGTTGCAGTTTTCCGCATTTTTGCCCACTGAATTTTTCAAACATCCAAACATAAAACAACACCTAAAACAGAATAACCATATCACATTTTTCGGGGGTCACTTTCAGGCAAAAAAACTCCCGGGACATGTTCCCGGGAGTTTAAGTAGATCTTCGTTATTCTTTCTTTTCTTCCGTCAGTGCAAAACGGCTTCGGAGTACCGACAGCAGGATGGCAGTCAGAATCGGCATCATATAGCCGATGATTGATGTGACACCCGGCTTCGAAACAAGCAGGTTATAGGTCGCGTGAAATGTCATCGAAAGCGACAGCGCGCCGACCACGTTCGGGAAAGTGAACGCTTTCAGGCGGATCGACAGAATGAACCAGAGGGAAAGCGCATAAATGCTTACGATGTGCATAACGCCGACGGACATGCCGCGGATGATAACGTATGTCAGATTTTCCGCACCGTAATTTAGGATGTAACAGCAGTTCTCAAAGGTCGCGAAGCCGGCGCCGATGGCGATGGAGGTGCTCACTATGGAGGAATTGTCCTCATCGAACATCATCAGGAAAAACAGCAGCGGGAAGACTTTCATCAGCTCTTCAACAAGCGGAGAAAGGAAAATCGACGTTTTCTCCGCGCCGTACCCGGTCACGATGCTCAGGTAGCCGCTGATATAAGCGGACAGAAGGCAGATGACCATACCTAAAAGGAACGAGAAGACGAAGCGGCGCACCTGGTCCTTCACAAAAAGAAGGGAGATTCCGAGCGGAACCGCGATGCAAAGCAGGATGTTCTCAGCGTAAATCATGCCAGATCCGCCCCCTTTCTCATTGCTATATAACTGTAGCTGTAGGGAAGCAGCATGGAACCGAGGAAGATTGTATAATACGGCTCACTCGACATATACATGCCGGAACCGGTGAGAATTACGATCAAAAGGGCAAGGCAGAAGGCTTCCCGGTAATCCGAATATTCCTTTGCCCGGACAAGTGTCAGAATCGTTTTTATGTGAATGATAAGAAGGACAACCGCAAGTGTTATAAAACTGGCGAGATAAAGCGCACTGATCGGAGCGCCCTCGAAGAAGGATGCCACCTGCAAAAGGACCGTGATTACAAACCCGGCAACAAGCCCGCCCCACTCGAGAAGTGAAGCGCTTTTCGACTCTTTAAGCCCGACGGCGAGACGGTATGCCCAGTACGCGATACACAACCCGGTCACAATATCCTGCAGCCATTCACCGCTCCACGCAATCCAAAGTGCCACGTTAACGGCAACAAGAATCGTGATGCCGCAGATCTCTCCGAAATCAACACGGGTAATGTTTTTGAACATATAAGCAAGCACGGTGCCGCACATCAGAAAGTGCCCCCATTCGCTGACTTCATTGGCAGCGAAAACAAGCCTTTCCTCAGGCCACATCAGATCATAGATCAGCCAGTAGATATAGCTGAAGGACAGACTTGCCGTGGAGAAGGCATAAAAAATTACCGCCATGCTTCTGCGGCCGGACAGAATCATGCGAATCAGTCCGACCAGCACAAAAAGCAGGACGATAAGATTAATAATATCTACTATCAGCGCTGAAAGTCCCATCAGTCTTTTTCCTTCAGTTTCTTAATGTGGATGCAGAGAATCGTAACACAGATTCCGAGGGCAAATGCCAAAAGCCCTACGATCACGTATCCGAGGTAGGGAGTAACCAAAAAGATGCTGCCGTAAGGAGTCTCGGTCATTTCGACGGCAGTAGTTTTCAAGGACGGAACCGACAGACCGGCGCCCACAATCATGGCAATCAGAAGAACGGCGACAAGGATATCCGCCGTAATCTTATTGACAAGCTGACGGTGCTCTTTTACCTGCTCCGAACGTTTCATAATCTCGGCAAATTGCACATCATTCGACTTCATATCCTAAACCCTCCTTCTTCAAAATCTCGCGGAGTTCTTTCCTGCCCCGCTCGGCAAGGTGATAAACCTGCTTCCGGCTTTTCCCCATGACCTTCGATACTTCCTCATGGGACATATCCTCATAGTATAAAAGCATCAGCACTCTTCGATAATCTTCGGGTATCTTCTCCATTGCCCGGAACAGAATCCGGTTTCGCTCTTCGGAAAGAATCTTCATCTCCGGGAGCGCCCCGTCGGAATCCGGGATGTCCATCTCCTCCGCGTCTGCGGAGACGGTCTCGGTCCGTTTTGCCTTACGTAGATGCATCAAAGCAAGTTTCTTTCCGATGGAGAAGAGCCATGTCTTAAAGGAGCTTCTCCTCGAGAAGATCGTCCTTCCTGCTGCCACTTCCGCGAATGCATCAATCATCAGTTCTTCCGCATCGTCGAGGTTGTGGACGAATCCGTTCAGAAACAGGATAAGTCCCTCTTTATACTTTTCAAACAGCACCCGGAAATCGTCCTGCGTGTGCCGGTTCAGAAAACGGTCATACAATTCTTCGTCAGTCAGGTTCATGCCGGGATTCCTCTTCAATGCCTGTAATTCACCACTATGATTATAGCAAATGAATCCGTCCCGCGTCAATGGGAAGTCGAGCGGGAAATGGCATGGAAAACGGTTCATTAAGTCGGTCAGTAACCCGCGTTGAAGATTGTGTTGCCGATAAGGAAATACTCCTTCACGGCATTGGCAAACTGCTGCCCCGCCGCATCGGTGGAATACAGCCGGAAATACATGTAGTTGAAGCGGGAGACTCGGTCGTGCGCGTCCGCGCCGCGGGTGTACCGGTAGGCTTTGCCGGAGTCATAGATCTCACCCCAAGTAAGGTCTGCCGCAAGAATCTGCCTGGCCGCCTTGTTGGCGCTCAGCATGCGGGCTTCGTACCAGCCGCCTTTATCATAGGATTTGTTCACCCAGTTGTCGTAAGCCTTGGAGAACGCGCAAGGGGCATTTCTTGGGTATGTCACGGAGAACTGGCTCGGTGCATAAATCGCGTCATACATCGAACTGCCGGCATACATGCGGTTCTTTACGACCTGTCCCGTACAGAGCTGCTCGATATAGGTGTCGCCCGCCTCCGTGAAGATAAGGGCGGTCAGCAGGTCCTCTTCGCTCGCGCTCCTTGAAACCATGGAACTTTCGCCGGTCGTAAGGTAATCGCAGTAGCTGTAACCTACGCCGCCGTTATAATCGACGCGGTACCAGTTGGCTTCGTTGCATTTGCCGGTGACATGCACGCTTGTTCCGGTGTCGAAATGCCCGATGACCTTGCCGGTCGCCGTACTCGGCTGGTCACGCACATTGACCGTGCTGACGACCGTCATCATTTTGTCCATATCGGTAAATGTGAAGCCCGCGCCGGCGGTGGGCGTCGGCGTGTTCGCAGCCGCTTCTGTCGGAGTAGGTGTGGCCGCCTGTGCCTCGGTAGGCGTAGGCGTAGGTGTTGCGGCCTCAGTGGGAGTGGGTGTGGGTGTAAACGTCGGCGTCGGTGTCGCAGTGGGCTTCGGCGTCGGCTTTACATCGGTCAGATAGTTGTTTGCGCTGTAGCCGACCTTGCCCTCGTACTCGACACGGTACCATTTGGTTTCGTTACACTGGCCGGTGACATGCACTTCCGCTCCGGTCGGGAAGAAACCGATGATTTCGCCGGTGATGGCCGGAAGACTCCGCACGTTCACACGATCGATCACGTACATCGTTTTATCGAGATCCGTGTAGGTGTATGTCGGCTTCGGCGTAGGTGTAGCCGTAGCCTTCGGAGTAGGCGTGGCTGTCGCTTTCGGGGTGGGCGTAGCGGTTGCTTTCGGCGACGGGGTCGGAGTGTCCGTTACGGCCTCGGTCGGCGTAGGGGTCTCGGTCGGTTCCTCGCTCGGTGTCACTTCTTCCGTAGGCTCTTCGCTCGGTGTGGCGGTTTCCGTAGGCTCTCCGCTTGGCGTAGGCGATTCGTCCGGCCCGGGTGTCGTCATCTCCGTCGGTGTCACATTTGCCGAAGGAGACAGTGCCGGGGTCGGCGTTACAACAGAAGGAGCCGGGGTCGCGTCTGCAACTCCGGCTCTTTGATTACTCTTTGAAGAATCGGAAATGCAATACCACAGCGCGACGGCTAACGCCGCGAAAATCAACAGCAGTATGGGAATTTCCAATTTTCGTTTCATATACGATCCTTTTATTACTCTTCCTTAGGAAGTTCGGATGTGCAGTGCGGGCAACGGGTTGCCTCGATACTGATCTCGGACTTACAGAAAGGACATACTTTCGTGGTGGGAGCTGCAGGAGCTTCTTCCTTCTTCGTGAGGCTCTGTGCCTTGTTGAATGCCTTTACTACGAAGAACAGGCAGATGGCAACAAGCAGGAAGCTGATGAGCGCGGTGATGAATGCGCCGTAACCGAGGACGATAAAACCGGCTGCCTGGGCTTCATCGAGCGTAGCCGGAACGGCCGGTACAACGCCGTCTACAGCGGGTGCGTCCTTCAATACGATGAATGCGTCGGTGAAGTTCGCTTTGCCGCCGGTCAGAAAACCGATAACGGGCATCAGGATGTTGTTCACGAGGGACGTAATGATTGCACTGAACGAAGCACCGATGATCATACCAACGGCAAGATCAATCATGTTGCCGCGCATAATGAATTTCTTGAATTCCTTGAACATAAAATACTTCTCCTTTCAATCTTGCTTTACTGTGCGGAACGGGACAGTCCGGTAAGACCGGTGCGCACCAGTTCCAATATTTTGAAATCCGAGAAGCCGTCTATGAAGGCATCCACCTTGGCGGGTTCGCCGGTAAGCCTGAGCATCATCGTTTCCGGGGAAACGTCAACGACCTTGGCGTCGGTCTGCTCCGCAATGGCAAGCGCTTCCTTCCGCTTCTCAGCGTCCGCAGTCGCAACCTTCAGGAGAAGCAATTCACAGCAGACGGAACGGTCGGGAACCAGTTCCTCCACGGAGATTACGTCTTCCAACTTCAAAAGCTGCTTGACGATCTGGCTCAGGGTCTCCTCCTCGCCGCTTGCAACAACCGTCATGCGGCTGATGCTCGGGTCCTCCGTCTCACCGACGGAAAGACTGGCGATATTGTACCCCCGACGCGAGAACAGCCCGGACGTACGGGCAAGTACACCGGCCGTATTCGCTACCTGAATCGACAGAACAAGTTTCCTCATCAGAACCTCCAAAAAGTGTAACCACATCCACATTCAACTGTATCACAGGCACCCCGGTATGTCAAGATTTCGGGCCTTTGAAATCTCTGTGAACGCCCTGTTAATCAACGAAAAATGCAACAGAAAAGGACGCGTGTCAGACCACGCGTCCTAACTGAAAAATCATTCTATCTCTTACAGGTCGATCTTGCCGGTAATGTCGCCGTTTACTACATAGTAAGCAGCATTGTCTTCAGGCTTAACATATACGGTGATGTTCTTAACCGCAGCCTTGTTGCTCTCTGCATAAGCCTTCTTGGCAGCCTTAACGATATCGTCAGCGTTGATTTCCTTGCCTGCGAACTGAAGAACAACAGCGGCCTTAGCAGCTTCCTTCTTCTCGGCAACCTTAGCAACCGTCTTCTTGGTCTCGTCAGCAGCCTTCTTTGCAACGGTCTTAGCCTTGTCAGCAGCCTTCTTGGCAGGAGCAGCAGCCTTCTTAACAACCTTCTTAACAGGCTCAACAATCTTCTCCTCTGCCTTCTTTACGGGCTCGGACTTCTTAACTTCAGCAACCTTTGCTGCAACTTCTGCAGCCTTTTCAGTAACCTTCTTTGTAGTAGCCATAATTGATTTTTCCTCCAATTTGATGAATCAGCGTCACGCGCCGGATACTAATCTCAACACTAAAATCATACCAAAAAATACTGCAAATACAATATGTAGTGGTCATTTTCTACCTTTTGCCGAAGGAAATGTGCCTTACCTTTTCATTCTCGGAAAACTTATCCAAAAAGCATGCGTAAAATCTCAAGTTTTTTGTCTAATTATCCATAACGCGGGAATTGTCCGACGATTTTTCCTTTGCTTTTTTGCATCGCATGATCAGACTGCACAGAAGAAGTCCGCAGAAAGCGCCGATGCTGTCGATAATAACATCGTATACACGTCCCGCTCTTCCGTCCACGAAAGTCTGGTGAATTTCATCCGTTGCGGCAAATGCCACGGAAACGGCCAAAGCCGTAATCACCGCTTTCCTTCCCCTGAGCTTCGTCCACGAAACGACAACCCATAATATCAGCAGCGCAAGGATTGCGTACTCCGTCATATGGGCGCATTTCCGGACGAAAAATGTGAGGGTATCCTTTACTTGCTCCGATACGGGCTCCTTTGTGAAAACGGAAAGGAGCCAATTCACGATCCGTGCGGAAAGGCCCTCCGATTCTTCCTTATTCTGTCCGGAAAATCCGAAGATTACCGTCATCCATCCGATTGTCAAAAACGCCGAAGCGATCCGGTTGATCCATTTCTTCATAACGATCGGTTCCCGCCTTTAATCCGGCATGTAAAGATCCCGGAAGGACCATAGCATGGACCAGAAGAGGTCCTCTTCTCCGGCATCCTCCTGGCCTGCAGGTCGTTTCATGATAAAGAACCAGTATTCCTTCTCTTTCGAGTAGCTGTAGGCGACGTAGCACATGAAATCATAGGAGATACCGTCTATAGTGCCGTTCATTTCCCAGTAATAGTTTCCGAGATCCGCCTGCGCCTCGCCGACAGTCAGGTAGGGGCCGTATGCGTCACGCGAGAGTTCATAGACTTCGTAAGTCGAGTCATAATGCTCCTCTTCCGTATTCGGAACATGCTGGATCAGAATCTGCACATCCTTCGTTCCGTAGGGCTTAAGAGTGAGACCGCCGCCGGGCTGCTGCTCGATTTCCTTGATCGCGCCGTCCTCATATAAAAACGTTGCAACCGAACCGTCGTCCAGGTGCTCCGACACGTAACGAAGACTGGTCTCAAGCGGCGAATGGTACTGGACTAAACTTTCCGCGCAGGACTTCCAGTAGGCGTCTTCCTCCCAGTCCTGTTCGGTCATTTCGTAATAGCTCTTATCCGTAAAGGCGTACCAGACAATGATAATCCCGAATTCTTCTTCGCAGTCGTAAGCAATGAAACGGGAATAAAGGTCCACAACTCCGCTGCCGTCCTTAACCATTGCCTGAGCGGTCGGACCGACAAGGCAGGAAACGCCGTTAATCGTCCTACGCTCAACCTGTCCGAACATCTCATAGTAACCTACGTCAAGCGCGTCGATCAGCGTGTTCTCCCCGGGAAGCATTGTTTCAAAATCATCAATGTCGTAAATCGCCCCGGTGAAGCCGTCACCGAGATAAAAAGCCCTCAGATAACAGGTGTCCGTCTTCATTTCAATGATTCCGTCTCTCGCGTCAACCGTAGCATTTGACGGAAGCATAACGGAGAAAGCTCCGGTTCTGTCCTTCACTTCCACAAGCTCCGCTTTCGGCTCCGTCGTAAGAACCGGAGTCACATCGGGAGTTCCCGTCACATCCGGCGTGGGTTCCTCGGTAGGTGTTATAACGGATGTCGGAACGTATCCGTCCGAGTTCCGTTTCTTTCCTTTCTTGACATCCTTCTCTTTCTCTCCGCAGGCGGAAAGCAGGCCGGCGCAGAGAATGAATGTTATCAATAAAGCAACAATGCGGCATAGTTTCCTATTCATGGCTTTCTCCTTTCGGTCGATAGCTAGATTATAATACGGTTTTACGATGCGGGCAAGCAAATCCGACAATATCCGAAAAAAAGTTCTTGACACAGCGGAAAGTATGGGATATATTTTTCTCAAATGCAACGACCGGGAACCAGTACGAAATCAGTTTTCCCTCACAGCGAGCCGGGTATGGTGCAAGCCGGCATCGAAGACCTTCCGAATTCCTCCCGAGAGCAGCATGTTGAACAGCTTCGCTAAGTAGGCATCGCCGGGTGCGTCCGTTATCGCGATAGGGTATATTTTCCGTACCCGAATGAGGGTGTGCTTTCGGGCATGCTGAATTGAGGTGGTACCACGGGTCAATCGCTCGTCCTCTATGAAGAGGATGGGCTATTTTTTTACTCGTCCTCAGGGAAAAAACAAATTTATTTACCCGGGAGGTTCTTATGAAACAAGAGAAGATCCACAAAATCTGGAGCCCCGCTATCGAATGCATGGAGCGTAATAAGCTTCAGGAACTCCAAAACGAACGACTTCGCGCAACCGTAAAGCTTGAGTACGAGAACGTACCGCTCTATCGCGCGCGTATGGATGCAATGGGTGTAAAGCCCGAAGACATTAAGACCGTTGACGATCTTAGAAAGCTTCCTTTCACCGAGAAGACCGACCTGCGTGACGAGTTCCCTTACGGACTGCTCGCAGCTCCGCTTAAGGATATCGTGCGGATTCAGGGTTCTTCGGGAACGACCGGCAAGCCGATTGTTACCGGATATACGCAAAATGACATTGATGTATGGACCGAAATGGTTGCCCGTTCCCTTACGGCTGCAGGCGGTGACGCGGACGATGTCATCCAGGTCTGCTACGGCTACGGCCTCTTCACCGGCGGTCTCGGCGCACACTACGGCGCTTCCGCCATCGGCGCTACCGTTATCCCGATGTCTGCAGGTAACACTCAGCGTCAGATGATGATGATGACCGAACTCGGCGCAACAATGCTCTGCTGTACCCCTTCCTATGCAACTTATCTCGGAGAGACCTTGAAAGAAGCGGGACTTCTTGATAAAGTAAAACTGAAGTCCGGTGTCTTCGGCGCAGAGCCCTGGACCGAGGAGATGCGTCAGCATCTTGAAGATCTCTTCGATTTCGACGCATGCGATATCTACGGACTGACCGAAATCGGCGGCCCGGGTGTAGCATTTGAGTGTCTTGAAAAGCACGGCATGCACGTAAACGAGGACAACGTCATCGTTGAGATCATCAATCCCGAAACCGGCGAGCCTCTCCCGAACGGCGAAAAGGGTGAGCTGGTGTTTACCACCATCACGAAAACCGGCATGCCGATGCTTCGTTACCGGACGCACGATATCTGTTCCATTATCGATGAGCCCTGTGCATGCGGCCGTACGTTCCACCGGATCAGCCGTCTTACCGGCCGTACCGATGACATGCTTGTTATCCGCGGCGTCAACGTATTCCCGAGCCAGATTGAGACCTGTCTTGTCGGCCTTGACGGGGTTGCTCCGTTCTACTGCCTGATCGTAGACCGCGTGAACTCCACCGACAAACTCGAGGTGCAGGTTGAACTCTCCGAGGAGATGTTCACCGATAAAGTCAGCGACATCGAAGACCTCAAGAACACGATTGCGGAGCGCATCAAGTCCGTTGTCGGCATTGCCGCCAAAATTACGCTTGTTGCACCGAAGTCCCTGCCCCGTTCCGAGGGTAAGGCGAAGCGTGTAATCGACCGCAGAAACCTGACCAACGCTTAATAGGAGGTAGAAAAATGTATATTCATCAGATTACCGTATTTCTTGAGAACATTAAGGGAACACTTTCCAAACTGACCACGCTTCTTGCCGACAATGACATCGACATTCTTGCAATGTCGATTGCGGACACCTCCGGTTTCGGACTGGTTCGCTTTATTGTCCGCGAACGCGACAATGACCGCAGCCTTGCGCTCTTAAAGGAGAACGGCTACTCCGCCCGTAAGAACCACGTCATCTGCGCGCGTGTTCCCAACGAGCCCGGCGGACTGAATAAGCTGCTCTGCCTTTTAGACAACGCGGGAATTTCCATCGAGTACCTGTATTCCTTCAACTACAGCGAAGGCAACAACGCCCTGATTATCTTCCGCCTCTCCGACCGTGAGGCCGGCCTTAAGATTTTCAACGAGAACGGCATTTCCGTATTCTCGCAGGAAGAAATCAACTCGATTGCTTAATCGATTCATAAGATTACATAAAGAAAACCGCGGGTTTCCGGTTTCGGAAATCCGCGGTTTTTTTGTGCAGTCTGTCGGTTCTATGGAATTTTACGTTTTCGTTCGGGTTACGATTCGGCGTACTATCGGTACGCTCTTCTCTGCTTTACAGCCATAACAAGCGAAAGCATTGCACCCGCAAGAAACAGAATAAACCAGATCAGTAACACGTTGACAGCATCACCGGTTGTCGGTGAAGCATCGGTTGCCGGCGGAATCGTCACAATCAGCGAAAGCAGTACCGCGTCGCCGTCGGCAAATGAGACGACGACACTATATTCGCCTGCAGGCAATGTCTCAAGGAACTTCGGAAGGAACGTAACAACGCCCTTTCCGTCAAGCGTGAAATCCTCGCCCTTGACAAGCGCTTTCCCGCCGAGCGAAATTCCGAGGAAGCTCTCTATCAGCTTCTCGACGCCCTTGCTTCCGTGAAATGCCACGGGAATCGGCTTCTTCGTCCCCTTCAGATAAGAGGTCTTCTTACCGCCGATATCCGCCTTATACAACGTCTTCGCACTCGGATCGGGTGTTTCCGGACCATCCCCGCCGATTCCGTGCGGGTCCTCCGGACCGTCCCCGCCGATTCCGTGAGGATCTTCTTTGGGATCTTCCTTCGGGTCAGTCTTGGGGTCTTCTTTCGGATCAGTCTTAGGATCCTCCGGCCCGTCTCCGCCGATTCCGTGCGGGTCTTCCGGTCCATCACCGCCGATGCCATGAGGGTCTTCTTTCGGATCCTCCTTCGGGTCAGTCTTAGGATCTTCTTTCGGATCAGTCTTGGGATCTTCCTTCGGGTCTTCCTTCGGGTCTTCCTTCGGCTTTTCTTTCACAATGATTTTGATTGTCTTTTCTTTGCCGTAATGGTTGTCGCTGTCATCGACTTTCACAACCACATAGAGCGTTCCGGTTCCCTTTCCGGGTACCAACATACCGTCTGATTTGATGGTCGCATCCTTTACTTCGGACAAGTCGGGGTCAATCGCAAATGTAACCTTTCCTTTAGCACCGCTCACCAAATCCTCAAGTTTTACGGAATGGCTCGGGGACTCGGAATCAGGATTGTTGAGAACCTCCTTGTCGACGGTATCAATAACTGCGGGGTCTTCTGCGAGTTCAATCTTGAACTCGGTCTCCAACGTCTTTTCGATGTAGTGTAACGATTCCGGAATGGTTACGCGAACCGTATACTCACCGGCTTCGGTCGGAACCTTTGTATCATAGCTTCCGCCCTCTTTCGGCTTATACTCGATAATCAAATCATCCGGGTCAAGCTCATCCGGCAAACCCTTAATTACAGGAACCGAAAGCTCTTCGCCGTAGGTGATGTCCGTTTGCTCAAGCTTAAGACTCTCGGACGAAATCTCAGCCTTTTCAACTTTCAAAACACCCGGAACATAGGTAATCTCGTAATTTCCCTGAATCTTTTCACCCACAGGGGTAATCGAATGATTGCCGACCTCAAGGGTATCCGGATAAATCTCAAGTTTGACGATTAATTTGGTGCTCTCGTCCTTTAAACCTTCGGTCTTGTAGGTTAGCGTCGGGTCGCCGCTACCGTACACGATTGTCTTGTCGTCGGCTGTTACCGTAACCGGCGCGTGGCTGATAACAAATTCTTTTTCAACAGTTGCTCCGCATATCGTTACGGTTTCCGCCGTCGTAACGATGATGCGGTATTCGCCCGCGTCTTTCGGAACCGTGCCGGAAGGAATGTCTTCATATACACCCGAGCCATTTTTCTTCTGATAACGGATTTCGGGGGTCACGCCGGCCGGAATGCCTGAAATCGAGGGTATCACTGTCGTTCCGTCATATTCCTTGCCGGATATCGTAACCGAAAGCGTACTCGGATTCTTATCAAGGACCTTTACCGTAACGATTTTCTCTTCGGAGTCATGATTTTTGTCTCCGGCTGCAGAAATCTTAACTTTGATTTCGGTATCCTTCAAAACATCGGACGAAACCGTAAGCTTTCCGTCTTTGTCAACACTTACGCCGTCAACCGGTGTTTCTAACGCATACGTAACTTCTCCGTTTGCATCCTTCGCATAATCCTTAAGCGAAACCTCTCCGCCGCGCATTACTTTCCCGTCGGTCACGGGTTTTTCATCCAGGTCATTTTTCGCCTTTTCGATGACAAACTGTTTAACCGGGGTAGCACCGCAATAGGTCGAGGTCTCGGGAATGACTGCCTGTACATAGTAAGTTCCGGCTTCGGTGGGTACCTTCGTCGTGTACGCCTCGTCACCCTCTCCGGCTTTCTTATAGCGGTAGGTGATATCCGTTGCACCGCCGGGGTTACTGGTATCGGTGATATGGGGTGCGTTAGTTGAGGAATTATATTCCCCGTACGTCCAACCGGTAATTGTCACCTCAGGGTTAACAATTGTCTTCTTGTCGCCGACCGTAATCGTAATCTGCTCTGTGCGACCCACATAGTTATCCGAATCCGTAATCGTTACAGTAACGATTACCGTTCCGGTCTTGTTTCCGGCATTCAGCGTCGTCCCCGATACGGAAGAACCTGTGTTATCGGACGTGATTGTAAAAGATACCTCGCCCTTTGCACCGCTTACAAGGGTTGAAAGATCGATGGAATTATCACGCATTACATCGGCGGTCTTCGTAACCTCACCGGGATCGGACGCCTTGGCAATCGTAAACTCCGCGGTTTTGGAAGTACTGAAATACTTCGCGTCTTCTTTCGTCGTTACGCGAACAATGTAAGTTCCCGCATCCGTCGGAACAGTCGAAGTATAGGAACTGTCCAAATCGCCTTTTTTCTTATATTGTATAGATTCAACAGTGATTTTGTCTTGTTTCTTAACACCGGTTTCGGTGTGTACCGGTTGCGTTGCCGTCTCGCCGTAAGTCCAGCCCTCCTGCGATACGGTAACCGTCGGAGTGGCTTTATGGATGGTGAACGTATCGGAAGCGGAAGCCTGCTCGTAGTTCTTGTCGCCCTTTACCGTAATGATAACTTTATAGTTGCCGGGCAACTCCGGTACTTTCTTTCCGAGATTCTCGTTCGTATCCGTATTGACGTACTCATACGTCGGCTTGTGAGTGGACTGATTATTCGTTACAACCGGCGTTGGAACGGTTTCACCGTAAGTCCAGTCTTCCATGGATACAGAAGGTGAGTTGACTTTCTTTGTTGTAACATTTACCGTAACGGAAACCGTCTTCGGATTATGATTCTCATCTCCCCCGGCAGAAATTTTAACTGTCACTGTCTTATTGGCTTCATTTCCGCTTGAGAATACTCCGCTTGAGTCAACCGAACATCCGTAATCATTTCCTTCAATCGTATAAGTTATGTCACCATTTCCGCCCGATATCACCTTACTCAGATCGATTGTATTCGGGTCATGATGTTCCTCGCTTCTTTGCACGGAAACCTGGGAAGACGTGGCAGTCAACGTGTTATCTGCCATATCAATATGGAATTCTTTTGAAGCGGTTCCGCTTTCATACTGTGCGGTTTCCGCAACATTTGCCACAACCTTATAGCCTCCGGCATTTTGGGGCTTTCCGCTCAACTCCGTATAAGTATTGTCGGAGTTCTTTTTATAATAGGTGTAGGTCACTTCGGCATTTCCGGGGTTACCGCCGGCCTTAATGGAAGGCTCGGAAGATGTCTCACCGTATTTCCAGGAATCGATTTCCACCTCCGGATGGATTGCCTGTTTCTTCGTGTTTTCGAAAGACGGAAAAGCTTCGCTATAGGCAGAGGCGTCTTCTGTACTACGTTTGTAGAACGCTTTCAACAAGCCTGTTTTTGCATCTCTTACCACCTTGCAGTCCACGGTGATATCGCTTACTGTATAACCGCTCGGAGCCTGTGTTTCTTTCAGTTTAAAATAATAAGTATCGGAGGAAGTTCCGCAACTCACTGCCTGAAAGAGAACTTCCGCACATGCCTTATCTACGTTCCAGCTGAGTGCCTTCGGGCCGGCAACCACAGTTGTTCCGTCCTGCTTATACAGCGTGAACTTTGTGTTATCAAGGAGTTCCTTTCTCTCCGCATCCGTCATCGCCGTCAGGTCAGCGCCGGCGTACGTCTTAATCAGACCGAAGTCGGCATTTGAAATCGGCTGCGGTTGCGGGAAGCCGTTGTAGGGGCTGATACGGTGGCACTCTCCCTCCAGATTTAGCTTATCTACTACAATGAGTCCGTTGATTCCGTTACCTGTGTTTAAGGTTGCATAAGGTGCCATTATCGTACCGGCTGCAAAATCCTGACCGGCACTGATTGTTCCGCGATAGTTTCCGTCCGCGCTTCCGGAATCATAGAAATTCCAGATGACGCGATTGTTCCCGGGGTCCATGCACAAATTTTCATTGCTTACAAGCTTATTTCCTGCTATTTTCGTCCCTATGGACGGAAGGGTAAAACTTGCTTTTCCCTTCAAATCAATATTAATTACAACCACCGCTCCCGCTGTCTCTACGACTACTTCATCAGACCAGCCGGATTGGAAGTCATTTGCCGTAAGATTGATTACGGTTATACCGCTTGTTTTATTTGTTTTAATTGTCCTGTAGTTTTGTACAGTAAGCGTATGCTCCGTACCCTCATCTTTCATCTCCGAAAGCTGCCCGCTATAATATCCGAAACTTCTTTGAAGATTACCGAGATTGATATACTTCTTCTCCGCGGTCTCTGCCTCTACATTCTTCGTGCTGTCAATCTTGCAATTAAGAATATAGTATTCTTCACCAATCTTACTGATTGTGTAAGCTTCACCGACAACCAAACGGTCCTGAGCAACACCAATCATCATGCTGGTATAGGAGTTGTTCAACTCCGAGAAAGAGCGGATGTAGTTTGTAAATCCCTCACTTCCATTACGATATTCCTTATGAAAAGTGAATTCTCCCGAAGAATATATTCCTCCGCTGTTGTTCTTGTTCAAAAGCAGGTCACCCACCATAATGTTTGAATGAACATGGGTTCTCTCCTTCAGACTGGTGAACGCAAAAATACCGAATTCGTTCATGAGCCCCAAAAGGTCATTCATGCCCGAACCCTTCTCGTACGTTACTCCGGCTGCAGCCGCTTTCCTGACGGGCGTAAACCCGGGTACTCCGCTCCATACCATCATCAGAGCAAGAAATACACTTAAAATTTTTTTTGCCTTTCCTCGCATAAAAGTAAGTCTTCCCTTCGCATTATATTAATCTCCCCGACTTCTTCTGCGGGTGAGAATTGGTTCAAATTAATACAGACGCCAAAACGCCGCCGGACAATCCAGCGGCCAGAAAATGCGCAAAACAAATTAAAAAATAACACAAATTGTCAGAATTGTTAAGTACTTTATCCACTTTTTTTCTTCAATTTTCGTTTATTTTTCAAAAAAGCTCCCTCACAGAAGTGAAGGAGCCGTAAAAATTCAGAAAGAATTCTGCCTGACGTTGTTTTTCAATTAGTTTGCCTTTGCCTTCTCCACAAGGAAATCAAGGGCAAGATCGTTCTTCATGCAGTACTCGAGGTACTCACGGGAGTACTCCTCGATGAACGCATCCTTGTCGGTCTCCTGAGCGCTCTCCATGTAGCCTTCAAGAAGCTCGTTGAACTTCTCCTCGCTGACGGTGATGTTCTCCTTCTTCGCCACTTCCTGAAGAACCATGTACTCCTTCACATAGTTCACTGCGTTTTCATGGCACTCGGAAAGGAATGCGTCATAGGTTTCGTAGCCGACAGCCGTTACAAACTCCTCAACGCTCATACCGTAATAGGAAGCGTAGGTCGTGTAGTAACCGATCATGTCCTCTTCGTAGAAAGCTATGTCCTCGTCAAGAATCTTCGGGAACTCGGAAAGCTTAACCATCTCGCCGATTACGGTGTCGTAAACATTACTTTCGTAATTCGACTGCTGTTCTTCTTCCATCATTGCCTTCAGAGCTACACGGTATGCATCCATACTCTCGTATGCGCCCTTCGAAAGGCGACGGATGTAATCGTCATCCGCCTCGTCCTTCTTCTGGCCGATGTAGTTGATGGTAATGGTGAAGGTAGTCGTCTTGCCGGCAAGGTCCGCATTCTTATAATCATCGGGGAACTTCGTGTCAACATCAACCGTCGTTCCGACCGTCTTACCGATAAGGCCGTTCTCGAAATCTTCGATGAAGGTCTTGGAACCGATCGTGAGGTCAAACTCGGTATCGCTTCCGCCGTCAAATGCCACACCGTCCAGACGTCCTACATAGTCGATGTTAACGGTATCACCTTCTGCAATAACGGTGCCGTCACGGCTTTCATCACGAATGTAATTCGGATAGTCCGCAAGCGCCGAAGCAATCTGTTTCTGAAATTCCTCCTCGAGCTCCTCGTCGGTGATTCCGGAAGGTTCGTCACCGATCTTGGTCAGCTGGTCATAGGACGCCAGAATGACTTCTCCGCCGCATACGTGGTACAGGTCTTTGCCGCTCTTAACGGAACCGGTGCCGGCGGGTGTGGGAGTCGCTTCCGCGAAACCGTTACCCTTCTTATCACCGCATGCTGCAAGCGAAAGCACCATCAACACGGCGACAATTGCCAAACTAATCTTCTTTTTCATTCGTGTTCTCCTTATTGTACAAATGACACGGGAGCGCCGAAGCTCGGCACTCCCGCGGATAAAACAGTTTCTTACAGACGGGCTACGCCGGTCTCTCTTGCTGCCTTGGCAACTGCCTTTGCAACAGCCTGTGCAACGGTCTTGTCAAGTGCGCTCGGGATGATGTAGTCAGCAGAAAGCTTGTCGTCGGTAACGAAGCCTGCGATAGCCTTGGCTGCTGCAATCTTCATCTCGTCGTTGATATCCTTGGCGCGAACATCGAGAGCGCCGCGGAAGATGCCTGGGAATGCAAGTACGTTGTTGATCTGGTTCGGGAAATCGCTGCGGCCGGTTCCGACTACTGCAGCGCCTGCGGCCTTTGCTTCGTCGGGCATAATCTCGGGAGTCGGGTTTGCCATCGGGAAGAGAATCGGATCCTTGGCCATGCTCTTAACCATCTCGGGAGTTACGCAGCCCGGAGCGGATACGCCGATGAATACGTCAGCACCCTTGATAACGTCCTCAAGGCTGCCCTTACGCATCTGCTGGTTGGTCATCTCGGCGATGATTTCCTTCTCGGCATTCAGACCGTCACGGCCCTTGTAGATGGCGCCCTTACGGTCGCACATAACAACGTCCTTAAGGCCCATGGAGATGAGAAGCTTGATGATGGCGATACCGGCAGCGCCTGCACCGCTCGTTACAACGCGGATCTCATCGATTTTCTTGTTAACAACCTTCAATGCATTGAGCATTGCGGCAAGACATACAACCGCGGTACCGTGCTGGTCATCGTGGAAAATCGGAATGTCGCAGCACTCCTTCAGCTTTCTCTCAATCTCAAAGCAACGGGGAGCGGAAATATCCTCAAGGTTTACGCCGCCGAAAGAACCTGCAAGAAGTCTTACGGTATTAACGATATCGTCAACTTCCTTGCTGCGGATGCAGAGCGGAATCGCATCAACATCACCGAATGCCTTGAACAGGGCACATTTGCCTTCCATAACGGGCATTCCGGCTTCCGGTCCGATATCACCGAGACCGAGTACTGCGGTACCGTCGGTAACAACAGCAACAAGATTGCTGCGGCGGGTAAGATCGTAGCTCAGGTCTACGTTCTTCTGAATCTCAAGGCAGGGCTGTGCAACACCGGGGGTGTAAGCAAGAGAAAGGTCTTCCTTCGTCTCCAGGGGAGCACGAACGATCATCTCAATCTTACCTTTCCATTCATAATGCTTCTTCAGGGATTCTTCAGCGTAATTCATAGTATTCGTCCTTTCTTTAATAAGCAAGCACCTTGCTTTAATATACGTTTTCTTTGTGTCCGAATCGTGTTCAAATCATGTTCTCGGGATGAAATACACGGTCGAACTCTTCCGCGCTCAGAAATCCGAGCGCTACGCAGGCTTCCTTCAGGGAGATGTTCTCCCTGTAAGCCTTCTTGGCGGTCTTCGCGGCATTCTCATACCCGATGTACGGATTGAGCGCCGTAACGAGCATCAGCGAGTTATAAAGGTTATCGTGCATCTTCTCGCGGTTTGCGGTAATTCCGGTCACGCAGTTCTTCTCAAAGGAGACCATAGCCTCAGAAAGAAGTCTTGCGGACTGCAGGAAATTATAAGCGATTACCGGCATGAACACGTTCAGTTCGAAATTGCCCTGACTCGCCGCCATTCCGACTGCCGTGTCATTTCCGATTACCTGAACGGCTACCATCGTTACCGCTTCGCACTGGGTCGGATTCACCTTACCCGGCATGATCGAAGATCCCGGCTCGTTCTCGGGAATGCGGATCTCACCGAGTCCGTCCCGCGGGCCGCTTGCAAGCCAGCGCACGTCGTTCGCAATCTTCATGAGGTCGCAGGCAAGCGCCTTCAGCGCGCCGTGAACGGTAACCATCTCATCCTTCGAGGTAAGCGCGTGGAATTTGTTCTCCGCGGTCTTAAACTCCCGTCCGGTGATTCTGCTGACTTCCTCAGCAACCGCCTCGGCAAATCCTTTCGGAGCGTTCAGTCCGGTTCCGACTGCCGTGCCGCCGAGTGCCAGTGTACGGAGTGCGGGAAGTAAAAGCGCGATCAGCTCGCGGTCCTTCTCAAGACTTGAGCGCCATCCGCTGATCTCCTGGGAGAATGCGATGGGCACCGCATCCTGAAGATGCGTCCGTCCGCTCTTTACGATTCCTTCGTTCTCCTTCTCCAGACGGCGGAACGTTGCACTCAGCGTATCGATGGCCGGGAACAGCTGCTCCTCAATGGCCAGAACACCGGCGATATGCATCGCTGTCGGGAAAGTGTCGTTACTCGACTGGGACATATTCACGTCATCGTTCGGATGCAGAAGCTTCCGCCCGGCAATTTCGTTGCCGCGGTTCGCGATGACTTCGTTTGCGTTCATATTCGACTGCGTGCCGCTTCCGGTCTGCCATACAACCAGCGGAAAATGTGACTCAAGCGCCCCACTGAGAATCTCGTCGCAAACCTTTGCAATCGTTTCGTTCTTCTCAGCTGTCATACGCTCCGGAACGAGAGCGGCATTGGCTGCGGCTGCAGCCTTCTTAAGAATTCCGAAGGCGCGGATAATCTCCGCGGGCATCGTCTCACGCCCCGCGCCGATCAAAAAGTTGTTCCTGCTCCGCTCCGTCTGGGCACCCCAGTACCGGTCGGCCGGAACCTTTACCTCACCCATGGAATCATGTTCGATTCGGAATTCCATATCTCCTCCGACTGCCCGTAAGGTGGCTCCTTACAGGGCCTTATAAACGAACCAAAAGGAGGCGGCTGTACCGTCTCCCCGCTGATACAAGGAAAGCGTGTGCGTAAACACACGCCTTCCGAAAAGTCTGTATAACGATTATGCGAGTTCGATATTCCGGATAACTTCCTTCAGATTGTCCGCGCTCTTCTTAAGAAGTGCAATCTCTTCATCATTCAGAGGCGTCTCAACGTTTCCGACAATACCGTTCTTTCCGACAATGGCAAGCGTGCTGAGGCACACATCGCTGATGCCGTACTCGCCGTGCATCATGGTAGAAACCGTCATCGTCGTATCGATACCGGAGATGATGGTCCGAACGATAAATGCTACGGAAACGGCGATTGCATAATAAGTAGCACCCTTGCGGCTGATTACGATGCCGCCGGACTTCTTAACGTAGTCCTCAACCTCTGCATGGTCCAGCTTCGGGAACTCCTTAACGGAATTGTGGATACGCTCTTTGTAATGCTCAAGCGGAACATTCGAGATGTTCGCAAGAGACCAGGTAACGAAGGAGGAATCGCCGTGCTCACCGAATACGTAAGCATGAACGTTGCTCTGGCTGATATCATAAATCTCCGCAAGTCTTGCGCGAAGACGGGAAGTATCAAGAATCGTACCGGAACCGATGATCTGGTTCTCCGGAATTCCGGAATACTTGTGGAAGGCATAGGTCATAATGTCAACCGGGTTGCTGACGATGATGTATACGGCCTTCGGTGCATATTTCGTAATCTTGGAAGCAATGTCCTTCATAATGTTGACATTGGTCTGCGCGAGTTCCAGTCTGGACTGGCCTGCGCGTCTCGGAATACCCGACGTAATGATAACGATGTCGGAATCCTTAGCATCCTGATAATCACCTGCGATAATGGAAAGCGAGCCGAAGAAAGGACTTCCCTGAAGGATATCCATAGCCTCGCCCTTGGCCTTCTCCTCATTGACATCGATGAGTACGATATCCGAAGAAGTACCTGTGGTAGCCAGAGTAAATGCGATGGTCGAACCTACGCTTCCGGCACCGATAATCGTAACTTTCATAGTTCCTCCGATCCGAAGAACAGCGTCTCCAAAAATTGCTTTTGTATAGTGAGAGAGTGACATTTTCGGGATTGTATACAATCCCAGTCAAAAACAATCTTACCATATCACATTTTTCGATGCAATCTCGCAAAATGACTAAAAATCCATCCCATTTTCCGACGGAATTATTCAATTTCACCATTATGCACAAAAGGGCATAAAAAGAGGGCGGAGAAATGTCAATTTGACTTCCTTCCGCCCTATGTTTTTACAGATAATCGTCCTCGTCGGACTGCGTTTCCGCCATACGTCTTCTGGCGCGTTCATTCTTTCTGTGCAGTGCTTCGCGGCGCTTCTGGCGCTGGGTGTCACGGTAGCACTCTACCGCGTACAGAATTCCTACAAGCGCGGCAAATGCCAAGGCAATAACGAGGAAGATGATCAGGAAGGTCTTCCACATCTTGCTGTTCTTCTTCTCGGTGGTACCAGATTCGCCCTGCTGACGGCCTGCGGAAGGTGTCAGCTTGGCTGCCTGCTCGGCTTCTTCCTTCTCCTGCTCCTCGCGGAGCTGCTCGGCTGCCTGTGTGAGTTCCGCAGCCTGTGTCAGCTCGGCTGCTCTTGTCAGCTCGGCAATCTTCTGCACTTCACGGCGTGCCTTCTCTTCGCGGTCGCCGTAGGAGATCAGATTTTCGAACATATCGTTTCCGACATTGTAGCCGACAGTCGTGCGGTACAGACCGAAGTCTGCACAGCTGTACTCATATTCATCCGAAACGTAGAACCAGCACCACTGCTGCGTTTCATGCTTCTTATAAGCGGCCTTCGCGATATCGAGAGGCGTCTGTCCGCCGAATCTGGTCTCATGCTGTCTGAGATCAAGCTTGACGGTGTTCTTGCTGTACAGATGGATGTACGTCTTCGGCACATCCCAGGTGCCGTATTTCGTCGCGGATTCCGGCCGGAAATCGGCATTCATCGTATTCTCAATAGCTTCCGTCACAGCCGCGTAAACAAGCATGTGACCGCCGTGGCCGTATTCGCCTTTCTCGTCATGTGTGACAATGATCAAAGGCTTGAAACGGCGGATATTCTCCGTTACGGATGATACCACATCGTTGTAATTGTAAAGGTTCTTGGCCTGCGCAAGTGTCTGCGCATAGAAATCGTCGAACGGCATGTTGACCGGATAAGCGCGGAGGCCCATCGTCCAGAGGCCGTCTAATTTCTCGTGTTCACGCACGCGGTCGCCGTTCCAGTAATTGCACAGGTAGACAACCTGAACGCGCTTGCCCATCGCTCCGCCGTACAGCGTTGCGACACCTCCGAAGAAAAGAACTTCGTCATCGGCATGGGTGGAGAAGATCAGTATATCGGCATTCTCATACGGAGGATCCCAAACCTGAACGGAAGAAGGAAGCTTACCGCTCGAGTATGCGTAAATCTCGCAGAGGCTGGTCTCGCCGGAGATGCTCACCGTGCACTCCTTGACCGGAGTATCGAAAGCGATGTAGTCATGCAGGTAACCGTTCTGTCCGCAGGATTTCTCGTTGCCGCCCGCTTTCACGGTGTAAGGAACCACCGGGCTGCCCCAGATCAGATAGATACCGGCCATCTCGGTCTCGGAGGTAATCGTTACGGTGTCGTTCGCATTATAAATAACGCGCGTGCTGTACTTCTTATCTCTGAGGGAATCGGTACCCTTGCCGTTGCTGTTGCTGATGCTGATGGAAAGAGACGTGGCTTCGGGAACGTCGGCAGGCGTCTCATTTGCCGCATCCTGATCAAGGATAGCGGTCTGATAACCGCCGTCATAATCCGGAAGGTACGCGGCATTGATATCGGTGTTTACCATCTGCACGGTGTAGCTGAGCGCGCCGACATAGTTTCCGTTTGCGTCGAAATCGAGGTCGGAATAGTAGACATAGGCGCTGACCGTAATCGGACTCATAACCTGATCGATCTTCTGTCCGGCCGTAAACTTCAGGGAGGACAGAATCGTGTTTTCGTTCGTGTCGCTCGGCGACAGATGCGAGTACCACTGTCCTTTCACCTGATGAATATCGTCGTAGAGGTAGTTTTCAATATAATCGAAATACTCCGCCTCATCGCCCGCCTTCATGAGCATCTTGTCGAACTTCTGACCGTCGGTGGTCTGGAACTGCACGCGGTAGCATATCTTGCACTTGTCACTGTTCTCAAACTTGTTCCACTCATCCTTCCAGAGATCCTGGAAATAACGGTTGTTGTTCGGAATCTCATCGGCGTCCGAAGCGATGCACTCAAAGCTCGTGATGTCGGTTCCGGCAACCCATCTTGCCTGGAAGGTGTCATCATACTTACGGCGAAGCTTCTCGTCCTTCCGATTCTTGTAAAGGGACATTGTCGTTACACCGAAAGCCGGTCTCGGCGTCGGCGTGGGCGTCATGGTAGGCGTCGGCGTATCGGTCGGCTTAAGCGTCGGCGTCGGCGTCTCCGTTACGTTTTCTTCCTGCTTCTTTTCCTTATTCTTCTTACCGCAGGCGGTAAATGCGCCGCACACGGAGAAAAGCAGTACAATTAACAGAATCCAGGCAAGTCCCTGTTTCTTAACTGTTTTCATAAAACCAGTCTCCTTACTCCCCTTCGGGCTGTCCGTAATCCGGGCTCCCGCCCTCCTCGGGGCTGTCCGCAATTCGGTCTTCCCGCCCTCCTCGGGGCTGTCCGCGTCACATAATAGCATATTTTACAAAGTAACGCAAGCACAGAAAAAAGCACGGGAATTGAAAGCAAGCGGGCAGCCTGTCGAGGCCGGCAGGCTGCCCTGTTGTTACACCGAAAGTGCGGTTTATTTTTCCTCATACGGTACATAGCCGTTCTCGCGCGCTATACGCGCGCCGTCCGGTCCCTGTACCCATTTGATGATGTCGCGGACTATGCTGTCCTGCGGGAGGTCACTTCTCGTCACAATCTGCGAATAATTCAGGAACGGGTACAGACCCTTTGCAATCGTTTCGTCGCTCGGGATAACGCCGTCGATGCCAAGCAGCTTAATCTTCTCGCTTCCATGCATATTCGCAACGTAGTAATAATATGAAAATGACATTGCGCCCTTGCCGTTATCGTAATCGGCGACGCGGTCTATTGCACCTGCCATTGCGTCCACGCGATGCTCGAGAATCGGCTCCTTCACCTGGTCTTTCGGAAGCACATAGCGGTACAGTCCGGTCTGGCTCCCAGAGCCCTCGTTCCGCTGGAACAGAACAATCGGCTCATCATCTCCGCCTACCTCTTTCCAGTTTGTAATTCTGCCGCTTACAATGCCTTTAAGCTGCTCCTGCGTGATGCTGTCAACCGGGTTATCACGGTTTACAAAGAAGACAAATCCACCGCTTAGTACGGTATGATATTCAAACTCGACACCCGCGTCCTTCGCGGCCTTCACCTGCTCGTCACTGGGAAGCGCGCAGAAGATCATGTCGACCTTTCCGTTCGTCAGATTCTCATACGCCTGCGGGGTGTTATTGCACGGCAGGAACATCTTCGCGTCCTCAACCGGAAGCCCCATCAATTCCGCGAAAATCGCATCGTAGAAGGGCTCCAGCGCGAGAGCTCCGTCCACCTTCGGGAGCTGCGCTGCCGGAAGCTTATCAATTCCAAGTCTGAAATCCGCGCCAAGCGTTGGCGTCGGAGTCATCGTCGGAGTCGGGGTCGGGGTATTCGTAGGCGTCGGGGTCGGGGTCGGGGTCTTAAAGATTGCTGTCGGAGTCGGAATGCGCGTAGTAGGCGTCGCTGTCGGTTTCTCCGTGGGGATTGGCGTTTCGGTAACCTTCGTTGTTGCAGTCGGGCTCACCTCTTCGGTAACCTTATCGCCACCCGACGGCTTCCTGCCGCAGGCGGCTGTCATGATCATCACCAGACCTGCAATAATCAGAATTCTTAACACACGGTTTTTCATCACTATTCTCCCTCATTTTTTATATCGTCAGGCTTGCGTCCGAAACAGATTACATCCGATCAGTCCGGGTCGGTCATCACTCAAACGTATATCCCTCATACATCCTGAGATGTCTGAGCACATTAAACTCCTGAAGCTGGCAATCGTAGTAAACATACCCCGAAGCGTATATGAGTCTCTCTATTGTATCCTCCGGGAAGTGTCCGACAAGCTTCTGCTGTATTTCCTCACCGACTTTGAGATAATCCGTTGCATCGGGAAATACAAACGAAATCCTGTCCAGATTTACTAACCCATCGTATGTGAAAGCATCTACTCCCGTTATATACGGACTGAGAACGCTTGCACAGTAGGTGGCCTGTTCTTCGTTCATCACATTTCCCGATGTGAAAACCTCTTTAAGAATCTCTTCATACGATATATCGAAGATGTCTGTTTTTTCAATAAACTTCCCGTCTTTCATCCATATTTCTTCAAAATTCGTTCCCAACACCCATCCGTTCTCTCCGGAGCCATTAACTTGTGCATCAATACAGACATACCCATTCGGGTATACCGAAGCATAATCCGGGATAATTGTATATGATTCAATACCTTCATACCGCGAAAGAGCCGCCACACAATGCCTTTTCGCCCACTCCTTCGACGCCTCATACACCACGTCCCGAGACAACGCATAAGGACTTTCCACCGGTTTCCAGTCCCTCGCAGAATATGCAAGCATCCCGGTTTCATCAAGCATCACTGAAACCTTCACGTCTCCCCGGTCCTCCGTATTAAGCATGAAGCTTACTGTCTCCGGGAGAGTATAGTCGTAATCTCCGAGAGGCTTACTCCTCAATCTTTCAAGGGGACTTATGCTATATGAGCAACTGCCGTTAGAATTCCGCGCATCGGCGATGTTCGGTAGAGGATTCGGAAGTTCAAGTGTTATATACCCGTTTTTCAACGCGTCCGTATAAACAGTAATTGAATTACCGTAGGATTCAATGGAAAAATACTCGTCGCCTCTGATTCCGCTGAAAAGTCTGCCTCCATCGTACTCTAAGTTTTCTTTATAATCTTCGAAACTTCCCTCCCAGTACTGATAGTTCTGACGCTTCATTATTTCATCATTCAGAAACCCAAGATAATCCTCGTCCTCTGCGAAAAGGTCCGAAAGCATTACCTCCTCACCGGTCACAAGATTGAATACCAGATAGACACTCTCGTACAGTTGAAATTGGAAATTTACATTTCCCGAGTATGCATCCGTATATTCTGATACTCCCGGGTCATACACCATTTCGTAATTGTATCCGTAGTGGTAATCGCCAAGCGGCCAGACTTTTTTAGCATAATCCCATGCTTCGTTATAAATATCCGAAAAATGTTTTGTTTCATTCCAACTGCATGTCAAAGTAAGGTACACTGTCAAATAGCCATAGCAGGCATGCGAATAAGCACTCGTTTCGCGCTTTGGTTTCCCGCGCTCTTCAAAGATTCGAATTACGCCTGATGCATTCGGGATATAGGCCTGGTTGACAAGCGTCTTTACGACCTCATCAATACGGTTGTTAATCTTGCTTTGAACATCCGGTTTTTTATACCCCGAGAGATGGACGGTTTTAATACCACGATCTTCGTAGCTCGAACTCATCCAGGCATAATTGTTTGTATTATAGGTAATTAATTCTTCTGTCGTAATCGGGTAGTTCCGTGTAATCCCGTACTCTATATCCTTAAGGTCCTGTTCGCTGTACGCGGGACCTGTTCCGCGTTTCGCAATCTCACGTTTCGGATACACAACCTCGTGAAGTTCCCGGTTCTTATTAAGTACTTCCTCCGCCATGTAATCCTTAATCGGCGTAGGAATCGGCGTCGATGTCGGCGGTGGCGGACAGGACGGTGTCACTGTCGGAGTCGCGGTTACGGTCGGCGCCTTGGTAGGCTTCGGCGTAGGAGTTTCCGTCAGTTTCGACGTGTCGGTCACAGCAGGCGTCGGTGTAGCATTTTCAGCCGGTTGTTCCGTTGCGGCCAGCTCTTTCTTTCCGTCCTTCCTGCTGCCATTATCTCCACAACCTGAAAGCAGGGCCGAAGCCAATACGGCAATCATAAGTACCGAAAGCAGTCTCCGCGTTTTTCTGTTTGCTTTCATCCCAATCTTCTTCCCCTCATCGTGTTTGTCTTCAAAAATCAAAAACCAGTGACATACTTATAATATCACATGTTTTAAAGTTAAAAAATTACAATTCTCTAACGATTTTGTTGCAAAAACGTATAACTTCCGATAAATGAAACAAGCGATTGTTCAAAATGCATGAACAACCGCTTATTATCAATATTCTACCGCTGTAGTAAAAGTCCCTCGTTCCTTTCCTACTCTTACTTCTTCCTTACCGGGACGAGTTCGATGTAACCGCGCTCGGCAACCGGCTCAAGCTGGACACGAGGGTTCGTGGGATCCCATTCATACCCGATGAATTCGGGGTTATACTTCTGCTCCGCATTCCAGATTTCCAGAATGGCAGCTTCGTATTTCTCTTCCTCGAAGGGCTCGCCGCGGAACAAAAGATATGTTGCGGCGGGAAGATCAATGACCTCAAAGCCGTCAGGCACCGGTCCCGCGTAATCGGGCTCTACCTCAGCGCCCTGCACATACTCGTTGGTTACGGGTTTTCTCAGGTGCTCGGGAAGCCACAGGCAGACCGGCTCGCCGCTTAATGATTTGATGCTTCTAAGGAGTCCCCAGACATCGCATCCGACCTCATTGCAGTAGCTCCAGTACTCGTTCGCCTTAATGCCTCTTTTGATGATGACCTTTCGCGCAGGCTTCTCAATTACCTGAATAAATACGTTTCGAATTTCACTCATATCGCTCACATTCCTTTCCGGGTTCATTACCAGACTCGGAGTAAAGAGCCAGATCGGTACGGGTCCGGTGGAGTATTCCTTCGGATTACAGCCGAACTCACGTCTGAATGCGCGCTGATATCCGTCGACACTTCCGAATCCCATCTCCATGGCAACATCAAGAATCGGACACTTTTCATCCCGCAGCCGCAAAGCCGACTTCGACAGCTTCAGGCGCCTGACATACGCTGCCGGTGTCATATCGAGATACTTGATGAAAAGCTTTCTTGCATACCATGGGGAGAATGAAGCAGCCTTCGCAAGATCCTCAAACGTGATTTCCTCGTGAATATGCGCGCTGATGTAATCCTGCATCGCACGGACTGCTTTTCTCTGTTCTTCCATCGGCTCACCTCCTTGTGAGCTTACAATACCAAATAGGCGTAACGGATTTCTCGACTTTTTTTGCCTTTTCTAACCTTCGTAGATGCAGAACCGGTTCTCCGCGTCCGCTTTGGCGCGGTACAGGGAGGAATCCGCCTTCTTGAAGATTTCGGAGAAATCCTTCTCACCGCTGTAAAGGGCAGCTCCGACACTGACACTCATCTTGCGGCCGACCGTCGGCAGAATAACCTCCGCCGCGCCGTTAATGATCCCGTCCGCAATCTTACGCGCCTTGTCCGCGCTGTCTGTATCTTCGACAAATACGACGAATTCATCGCCGCCGAACCGTGCGGCAATCTCGCCGTTTGTGAACTGTTTTGCAAGAATCGTTCCGAACTGCACGATGACATCGTCACCCACATCGTGGCCGAATGTGTCATTTATCGATTTAAACTTATCGACGTCCATTACGAAAAGTACGCCCTTATCCGTCTTTCCGTTATGAAGAATCGCGTTCACTTCGCGGATCAGCGCGGCTTTGTTTTTAAGGCCGGTCAGTTCGTCGGTGTCCTTCTGAATATTAAGTTTCCTGGTCAGGACAAATTCGCGGATCCGCACGGAATCGGCAATGATGTTCAAAAAGATTCCGACTATGGTGAAGATTACCACATTAATAACGTCGACGGCCCAGATGTCGGGTTCCTTGACGCTGTGCATCCAGATCAGGAAAACGGTCAACGCGGCACACAGCTCTATGGTCATGTAAATCGGCCGATCAATCATAAACATCGGCGTGATCAAAAGAAGCGCGATGAAAGTTGTGGCCGGGATGTGCGAGTTGTTCTTCGTAACGAGACAGCCGAATACGAATAGTAACGACATCGAGAGATACATCAGAAGCTTGGGGATTCTCGACTCCTTCTTCAGGAGGAAAAAGAAGGCGATGCCGGCGGCGGAGTATAAAAACGCCACCAGATAAAAAATGGTGTTAACCCTGAGCATGCTGTTCATCAGGGATGTGAAAAACAATGCAAGAAAAACAGACGCCATGAAGAAATGGAGTATCCGCCAGATTACGAAATTCGAGACGTATACATCCTTCTTGATCGCGTCGTATTCTTGCTTTTCAATTCCGCAGTAGAAGAAATAATTGCGTAATTTTTTCAAAACTTTCATACAAAACCTCTGTCTGAATACCATTTCGGCACGATGCGGCGGAATCCGTCGAAATCCTCTAATGCAGCCTTCGCTCTTCTTACCATCCCGTCGATGTCCTTCTGCCCGAAGGGCTCTGCCCATTTGATGGAGAAAAGGGACGCCTGCGCGACATATACCGCATTGGCCTTCCAAAAATCCTCGGGCACATCGTCATCAAAATACGCGTCAATCTGCCCGATGCAGTACGGAATGCTGATCTCCGTTCCGAAGCTTTCCAGCTTGTAAAACTCCTCGTACGGGTCGCCGACCTCCCACCGGTTAAAATCAATCACGCCGATAGAACCGTCCGCCATATAGATCAGATTGCCCGGATGAAAATCCCCATGCGTATATACCGGCGCCTTGCGCCAGATCTGATCGATATTGTCCTTCACATACCGTAACGCAGTCTCATCCCCGGAAATCCGAAGATCGGAGTTTTCATATCGCGCAAGCTGTGTAAGCTTCTTCTCTTTCTTCGTCTGCTTCGGTACATCTTCGGGCGCAAGCGGAACCGAGTGAATCTTTTTAAGGATTTCCCCGGCCTGCCTTCCGAGCCTGTACTGCTCTTCCTTACTAAGCTTCGGGAGCATCTCCTCAAGGTCGTTCCCTTCCACCCAGGTTAGTAGCATGTACACGCTCTTCCCTTCGTTACATGCGCCAAATGCCACGGGCATCGACATCGGAAACCCGAGCTTTGCGTACTTTCCGATGATCTCGTACTCTTTCTTCTTTTCGTCGAAGTGAGCGATGTCCGAAATACGGAGAAGCTGCTTCTCGCCGTCCTTCGTCAGAATCCGGTACTTCCGGTCACTTGACCAGCCCTTGTCAACCGGTTCTACGGTGTCCCATTTTTCGCTGATTTCGATATCCGAAAACATCTGCTCCCCCTGCGGTATCAATACTCCGTCTTAACCGAATCCAGTTCAAAAATCTTTCTGAACCGCGCCTCATCCTCAGGCGTCCGGATGACCATTACTTCCGTGAACTGCCCGTTCTTTTTGTTCTTAAAACCCGCGACCTTTTCTCCGGTGCAGATGGAGCTGCGGATTACAGCATACTGCGTTTCGGGATTATATGCAATCTTCTCCCGAAGATTTTTTCCATATTCCGGAATTTTCTTCGCATTTATCTTAAAAAACACATGCATCACACCTCCGTTTTCACGAATCCTGCCGCGGAAGCCCGATGCTTCTCACCGGCCTTTTCCGCCGCACTTTGGAATGTATATGCCCTTTTCGTCATTTACGCAGCTTCTTTATCCGGTTCGCAGTGGATTTTTCAATCTTTTTCCACAATGACTGCAGCTGCTTCTTATGCGTACACAGCTTCTCCGTGCAGTTTGCGCACCGCAGATACTCGTTGGTCTTTTCGGAGAATCTTTCCGGATGTGCGTAAAATGTGATCTCCCAACGTATCAACAGCGCAACCGACAGCGCGAGAAGGCTCCATGTATAGGTCTTTTGAACGAAGAAAAGCGGCGTGAACATCATGGCATAGTCCCAGTTATAGATTCTGCATGCACAGCAGCATTTGTTCTTCATGAACCACGTCTGGAACGGACAGAAGAACAGAATGCAGATGATGTCACAGATGGAGTAAAGACTGCACAGAAGGATCATGATACCGTCGTCCAGAACTCCCGCCATATGCAGCGCCCCGAATATTCCGTTAAATACGACCCAGATCAGTGCCACTAAAACGGCAGCGTTGTTATCCGCGATTACGATATCGGTTTCACCGGACTTTTTGTAATTGCGGGCGAACTGCTTCTGGCAGCCCGGACTCTCATATTTCGAGGGGAAGAACCGCATGATCATTTCCACGACGAAAACCGCCCATGTAATATAGATGATAATCGGCATTTTCTCAATGCTTTCGAGAATCGGTTCCTCACTGAACAGGCGGAAACGGATATAACCGATTACCAGCATGCCGAACAGGGCAGACCGGTAGATTAATCGGATATAGTGTACGAAATTAACGATGCTCAGACTTTTTCTGTTACTCATATTACCTGATAGTCCTGTCTTGCAAGTTTATTTCCAAATCACTTCCCCACAGTCATTAAACTCCGCGAAGTTCTTCAGCGTCCTGTCGAGAGCGTCCTTAAGCTTCTTCGTCTGACGCACCCCCGGCTCCCACCAGATTCCGCTTACCTTGAGAATCCCGTTCTTTCTGTCCGGGATGGCTTCAATCCGCCCGACGAAGCTGTCCCCGTAAAGGATCGGAAGCGTATAGTAACCGTACTTTCGCTTGTCGGCGGGCGTATAAATCTCCCATGAATACGTATAATCCCACAGTTCCCGAATCAATGCCTTATCCCACATAAGCGGATCTAAAGGCGCGATAAATGCCATGCGAGGCTTCACGTCGGCGCTTCCGTCGAGAACCGACTGAAGCAATGCCTCATCCGACGAAAGACAATAGAACAAAGGCTTCATCCCTTCCACGGTGACGGGAATGATTTTCCCTGATGCGGTTAATTCTTCAAGAACCTGCTTCCTTTTCTCCGCCTTAAGGTCAATCCCGAGATATGCGGTGCTGCTCTTGTCCCAGAGAAGCCCTACCGCACCGATTCTTCGAAGCACGCGCCAGGTGTCGAACTCCTCTTCATCCTTACATGGATTTTCCGCCTCGAGGATGGATTTCGGAATATGCCTCTTTGCAAGATCGTAGTACTTCCTGCTCCCTTTTTTATGATGGATGACCAGTTCCCCGTCCGTATATAACTGCTCAAGAACCGACCGCGCCGCAGGGGATTTCTTATGCCAGTTTCCGCTCCAGTGCATGGAGGAATGCCAGAATATCTCCCCTTCTATCGGGAGCTCGTCACTGCACACGGGACCGTTCTTTCGAATGTATGACTTCGCTCTTTCCTTCAGCTCCGCAATCCCGTCAAATGTGACACCCAGTTCGAGACTCCTCTTTCTGTAAAAAGAGAAATACGGCCAGTCCTCTGCGGGCCATATGGAGAGTTCCTTATCCGCATAATCCACCAGCTTCCGGTCGGAATAAAGAAGCTCCTCAAGCATGCTTTTCCGGAATCCCTTCACTCTGGATTGCAGCGTCAGTTCCGCATTCTTCCCGCACACATCCACAGGATCATACTGAATACATCCTGCCTGACGGACATAACGGTATGCTCCGTCCTTGCCGGCGAAGCGATACGTCCCTATAAGTCCCTGCTTTGCCAGAATAAATTGTCTTGCCTGCTGTATCGAAATCGTCAGCATTTGTCATGCTCCTTCTAGGATTGATAATCTCCAAAGGACCTTTGATTCATCTGGACGGATTAATGCCATTCTTCTTCCGAGACATCCCCAGAACCCGTCGGGAATAATTGCATATATATATTTAACGTGGCCTCATATGAAAAAACTATGTTGCCTCCTTTAGGAGTCACTCTTTTTGTCCACTTGGGTAAATCAAGCTCATTGATATATCGGATATCAGAGTAATCAATATGCCCGTTTTCTGTAATATTTGATATGCCAAGAAATTCAAACTATCAGTTTGCCTCTTTCTTCTGCAATCCAGTCATTTACAACATCTTCAGATATCCCATTCTTCGTCTTCGCCACAACCGGATCATACTGATAGTTTGCACCTGCTTTCTGTGTCTGAACGTTGTAAAACAATCTAATCTCAGTAGGCGTAGGTCGATTATTCTCTTTGCACAGAGAAGCAATGTCTTTAATGTCTTTTGTTAATGCTTTAAGACATGCTATTTGTCTCTTAATTGATGTGTCGTATATGGTTGAGTCTATTTCATCCAAGCTACCTTTTTTAACGATTTGATGATTGATTTCGAAAAAACAATCACTCGATATCACATTGTTTTCATTTGATGCATATACAAAAACCCTGTCAACCTTGTGATTTGCATATTCTAAGCAGACACTTAGCATATCCATTTGAATCTCACTGAGATAGTCTTCAAAAACTTTCCCCATGCCGCTCCTCCTCTGCCTTTTTAATGCCATGAAACGTTTCCACGGATCCTTATTGGTATAAATAGCTGCACGATAACCCGAAACATTACCTCATAGTCTTCTTTCCTCAGAAAACAATTCCTTCCGCATTGGTGACTTCCGCATCAATCTGTATATGCTGGCCACCACCGTAAGAGATGGTAATATCTCCCTTTGTTGCTTT
>JAEEGI010001585.1_pt1 | contig 56558 bp, 38 predicted proteins | sample 8958751 | NCBI WGS metagenome assembly JAEEGI01 (sample SAMN16246545, study PRJNA631951) | gut metagenome | biome: gut microbiome; feature: rumen; material: KS-attached | host: Bos | place: Iran: Karaj | collected 2018-10
ATTTATCTCAGTTTTTTGCAGTTTTTCACACATTTTCCGGTTTTGTCGATGTTGTGTATCACACCATTGAGCACCACTTCGGCGCGGCCGTTGTCGAAATACGAGGCCGACTCGTATTTGGCGGGTATCACCATCTTGCCCGTGGTGTCGATATATCCCCACCACACTCCGTCGCGCACGGCGGCCAGCCCTTCGCTGAAAGGGTATGCGTTGGTGTAGATGAGCGGTACCACGACTTTTCCTTTGGCGTTGACGAATCCGAAACGTCCGTCCTTCTCCACCAGTGCCAGTCCGTCGCGGAGCACGTAGGCGTTGGAGCGCATATTGGCATTGCCGTATTCCACGGGCAGCACAATGCGGCCTCTTTTGTTGATGATGCCGTAACGTCCTTTCTCCATAACCATCGCCAGCCCGTCCTTGAAACTCGTCACCTCATCGTATTTGCATGGCACAACGGTCTTGCCTTTGGTATTGACAAAGCCCCACAGCCCGTCTTTCCTCACTGCGCACATGTCCTCGCTCACACGTTGCATATCCTCGTAAATGAAAGGCGTTATGGGTTTCAGGTCTTTGCCCAAAAGGGCGGCTTCTCCGTTGTAGGCGGCGAAGGTGAATCCGTCTTGCATCTGCCCGAGAATCTCGTATTTTATGGGCAACACTTCTTTGCCGCTATGGTCGATAAATCCGTAGCGTTCGTAGGCTTTCACCACTGCCACGCCTTCGGTGAATGGGTAGGCGTATTCGTATATGGCGGGTATGGCCATCTGCCCTTTTTTGTCGATGAAACCGAAAGCGAGAGTTCCGATGCTGTCGGTGATTATGGATACTACCGCCAAATCTTCGTAAAATGACGAAGCACCGGCGTATGTGGCGGGAATGACGATATTGCCGGCCATATCCAAAAATCCGTAGCGGTTGTTTTGTAGGAATCGTGCCAGTCCGCAGCTGAAATAGTCCAAATCCTCGTATTGGCAGGGTATCACCTCGTGTCCGGTGGAGTCGATGAGGCCGCATTTGCCCACTTCGAGCCACACTTTGCAGTAGCCGTTCTGGAAACGGTCGGTTTCGAGGTATTTGTTGGGGGTGAGGATTTTGCCGTCGTAGCGTTTGAAACCGAAACGTCCGTCCTTGTAGGTCTTTTGTATGCCGTTGATGAAATAAAGGTCGCAGCCGCATTCTTCCTCATCCACGTAAGCGGTGTCGGTTTGTGCTAATACGCTGACACTGAATAGTGTGGCGAGTGCGGCAAGGACGATTATTCGGACATTCATGGCTTAAATTGTTTCGATGTTGGATGTTTCCGTCCATCCGGTGTTGCCGTCGGCGATTTTTATCTTGGCCCAGTCGTTGATGACATCCTCGATTTCCACCTTGGTGCCTTCGTGTAGAAGGAATTTGTCGGCGGCGTCGCTTTCGGGGGAGGTCTTAACCGAAACGGCTGGCAGCATTATTATCGCTTCGTCGTGGCTTGTGGCCTTGTTATGGCTTACGCACAGGTTGATAAAAGACAAAATCAGTATCAACGTAAGGGCAAGTCCCGAAAAGAACGACGCTTTTTTGGTGTTGTACGAACGTGCAAGGAAAAACAGCGCCCACACGGCGCAAACGACGCACATAAGCACTATGCACAGTATCGCCCAGCCGTTGGTGGAGAGCATTCCCACAATGGCGTTGCTCCATTCCGTAAGGAAGAAAGTGGGCATTTCGTTGATTTTGTCGGAGGTTTTGCTGCGGGCAAATTCGAGGCTGTTTTGTATGTCGCCGTCGTTTGGCGAGAGGCGCAAAGCACGCTCGTAGTTGAGTATGGCGTTGCCGAGACTGCCGTTGCGGAACTCAGCGTTGCCGAGGTTGTAGTACAGGTCGCCAGACTCGTAGCCGGAGACGAGAATCTGGTTGTAAACCTCGATGCTTTGGGCAAACTGACCGTTTTTGTACAGCTCGTTGGCACGGTTGAACAGGGTGTTGTTGTCCTCGGCCATGATATTTGCCGAAAGCGCCAAGAAAAATGCTGCGAAAGTTATGATGTGTTTCATTGTGTGCGTGGTTTTTCGTTATTTCAACTGGTTTTCGAGGTCGAGAATCATCTGCAGGGCCTGGTTGTAAATCGACTGTTTTTTGGAAGCACTGTCGCCAGGAGCGAAACGTGCGAAATCCACTTCGCCTATCGTCTGCATGATGGTTTGGATAACGTTTCCTGAAACGCCCTTGCTTTCCAGCGCGCCCTGTATCGTCTCCGACGACAGTTGAGATGTGGGGATGGTGAATTTGTCGGACACGTAGCCCCAGATGGCTTGGTATATCTCGATATAAAAACGCTCGTCGTCGTTGACGGCGAGGAATTTCTCGGCTTTGCGCAGACGTTTTTTTGCCAGTTTTGTAGCTTTGCGCAGACGCACAGCATTTACATCGGCGTTGCTCTTGCTTACTTTTCGGATGATAATCACCGCGGTAATTGCCAGTATTACAGGCATCAGGAAGAGAATCCAGAATAGTGCCCCTCCGAAAAACGAGGTGCCTTTCTTGTGCAGTCCGGGATTGCCTGTTTTTATGTATTCTATGTCGTTGTTAAGCAGTTTTACGTTGTTTTTTGCGGCATCGCCCACACTCGATGTTCCGCCCTCGCCTTTGGCCACATCTATGGTGAATTCGCCGGTGGTCTTGGTTACGAAAGTCTTGCTTTTGGGGTTGAAACATACCAGTTTAGCCGGAGGAATGGTGTATTTGCCTTCGCTGCGCGGAATCAGCACCCATTCGAAAGTCTTGCTGCCCGAAATGCCTGCCGCTGTGCGTTTTATGTTGGAACTGATTTTGGGGTCGTATGCCTCGAAAGAGGGCGGGAAGTCCACGTCAACGTTGTCGATAAGCATCAGGTTGCCATTGCCTGAGATGGTGAGGGAGTAGGTGAGGGCCTCGTTGGCTTTCAGTTTCTTGGTGTCTACGCTGCTTTTCACCGAAAGGTCGCCCACAGCGCCGAAATATCCGTCGGGCTCGTCGGGGAGACTCTTGATGTTGATGGACAAAGTGTTGGATTTCAGTTTTTTATTCACCACTTGATACTGGCTGCCACCAAAGAAGGGGTCGTCGAAGAACATATCAAAAATGCTGCCCGACTGACGGCGGTTGCTCTGCACCTGCACCACTGCGGCCACCTCGGTGTTGATAGGCGAGAGGGTGAGGGTGCCTGTCTCTTGTGGAAAAAGGGCTATTTTACGTATCTCGTACACGGCGTAGCGGCGACCGTCTATCACCTCCTCGCGCTGTTGCGGATTCTGGGTGTCGTCGGTTAGGTCCTCGCCCCAAAACCCTTTGTTGCTCGGCAGCTTGTCTATCTGGAACTGACGCACTTGCACCTGTGTGCAGAGCTTGTAGGTTACTATGACTTCCTCGCCTTGGTATGCCGAGCCTTTGTTGGCCACAGCCCGTACAAACAGCGATTTGTCGCTTATCCCAGCAGGGTCGGCCTGTTGCTGCTGTTGTTGCTGCTGCTGGTTCCATCCGTTGCCGTTGTTGTTCTGCCGCTGCTGTTGGTTCTGGGCTTGATTTCCTTTTTCTACGGTGATAGTTACGGGGTTGCTGCTTATGGTATTGCCTTCCACCACGCAAGTTGCCGAGCCGATGGTTACTTTGCCCTCGCTGCTGGCGGAAAAGGTGTAGGTGTAGGATATTTCGAGAGAGCTGGTTTGGCGGCCGTTTATAAACGACACGCTTGAATTATGCGATTGGAAAGGTCCGCCGAGGTAGTTCAGCCCTTTGAAGGAAGGGGCTTTGAAATTGGAGTGCTCGGCGTTTACCGAGAATTTTACGTTGAACCTCTGTCCCACGCTCACGGTATTTGGTGCCGATGCCGTTATTCTGGCGTTTTGCGCCATGGCCGCCACCGATATTACAAGCATCAGGGCCAGACACAGTACCCTGAAGGTGATATTTTGGTATGTCTTTGTTTTAAAAATATTCATAACGCTCTATGTCAAAGTGTTTTAAGTTGTTGATGTGTGTAGCTTTTCAGTCGTGCAAAGATAACGAAATTTATCTAGATTTCTTATGTGGGAAAGAAAGTTTTTGTGTGGTGCCCGAATTGATTCTCTTTATCGGGGCATGACGTAAGAACGGTCACAGTGAGTCAGTCCCATAGTATTTCACAATAAGGTAAAGTCAATATTATTACAATTATTCCACTAATTAGTATTAGGACTCGAGCGTCTTTTTGTATTATGTAGTAAATGCTCCAAACAATCATGTTTAAAACTGTAAAAGTTCACAAGGTTGTTGTTAGGCATTTGCTCTAGGGTTGGGGAATTCCGATTTCGGTGAGAGATCGGAATTCCCCAACCCAGAATTGAAGGAAAATGGCTATATTTGCAAAGGGAAACATTAATTAAAAAACAGCAAATTATGCCACAGTCCTATCATGCAAATGCGACGACAAATATACACATTCGTCGCGAAATAAACAAATCAAATTTGCCGAACACCGTTTTGGCCGAACGACACAAAGTGTCGTTGAACACAGTGAGCAAGTGGAAAAAACGCGATTTCCTTGAGGATGTCAGTTCCCGCCCCCACAACATAGAGTATGCACTGACACCAGTGCAGGAGGCGCTGGTGGTGTCCATAAGGAACACAACATGGGCTTCGAGGGAAGAAATTGCAGATATGTTATCTAACTCAGACATAGACGTGTCTATTTCCTCGGTGTACAGATGCCTTGTTAACAACGGCATCAACCGAAAGCCAAAAGAGGCGCGGCAAGCGTACGCCAGATTCAAGGAATACACGCCCGGATACATACACATGGACGTCACCTACATGCCTAGGATAAACGGCATAAGATACTATCTGTTTGTCGCCATAGACCGTGCCACACGATTGATGTTCTACCGCCTTTATGATGAGAAATCAGCCGAAAACGCAGCCGATTTTATGAATCGGGCGAGAAAGTTCTTCCCTTTCATTATCGAGATAGTACTCACCGACAACGGCAAGGAGTTCTCCAACAAACTGTACAAGGGACGTGGCGGTGCTTCTACGGAAAAGGAAGGCAAGTTCGACATAGCCTGCGGCGAAAGCACAGAACATCGTCTGACAAAACCCGGAACACCGAAAACCAACGGAATGGTGGAACGTGCCAATCTCACCATTAAGGAATCGACAGTACATCGCGTAAAATACCAATCGTTTCAGGAACTATCGGACGACCTCGAACAGTTTTTGGTGTATTACAACCTATACAGACGGCACGGAGGACTTGCAAAAGAACTAAAAGTGCGTACACCTATCGAAGCGTGTATCAGGTGGTTAGAACTACAGCCCGAACTTTTTTACAGAAAAACTTTGATAATCGGAAAAAATGTCATATCTTTGCAATGTGAAAATAGTCATTTTCACCAATAACGTTATGAACTTTTACAGTGTAGTAAAAAGGCATTTCTGAGAAGAACTCATCCTCGTTACCTATATAATCCACATTTCTAGGTCTTTCTTTAAAACAATCATTTAGGCCAATGATATTCTTCTCTAAACTTCTAAGAAATGATTTAGCCCGACGCGACATTGAATTGTCATTGTTAAATACAATGTGGCTAACCTTTTGATTTTGAACAAGAGTTTGAACTGCCATCTCCTCTGTAAAATCAACTGAATCTTTGAAAACAAGCATGATATTCTGGAATGTGGAACCATTGATGGAATCAGTTAGTTCATCAATGTTGTTCTTGAATATGTATGCAGGAAGCCATGCATCTTGTTGGTCATCTAGATTTGGAATATTATTCACAACATCAAACCTGACATGTTTAAAATCACCTTCTTTTGGATTCATTATAAGGGCAAATCGAATCTGGTTATCTATCAGTTTTTGAATAGCAGCACACAGAGGGTTGTAATTTGCATTTACAGATTCAATTATTGGAACGATGCAATCTGTGTTTGGATGCATGTCGGAGAATTCCCGTAATGCTTTAAGTTCAAATTGCTTGCCTCGAAGAATTGGATAATACATATTTTATACTATTTGTTCTGACAATCTGTTTACAAGAGTTTCAATGTCCTTGGACGAGAGATTCATGCTTAAGCACATCTGACGTAGCACAAAGGGCGTCTTTTTAATGGTCGGGGTGTTGTTTTTCCTGCACTTAATTTTAGTGACAAAAAGCTTCCTTAGTGTATTTTCAGGTATTTGCCTAAATATTGAAAGACATTCTTTATACAATTGATGTTTTGGTACATTAGGGATGGCGCCGATCCATTCGGAAACAATTGACTCATATTCATCAATATGAAGACAGGAAAGAACAAGTTCAGGGTCTAAATCGCAATTGAGTGTTGCTTCTTGAATAAGGGTTAAATATATCCGTCCGTTTCTCCTCTCCAAAGTAATGATACCAAAAGATTTGTCAATTGACGAGATATAAGCATCCGCTTTCTCATGTGGAACAACAACGTAGCATTTGTCAAACACTTTCTTATAGTCATCCAGTTGTTTCCCAAGACGCTTGGTTGTATCGTACTCTGTTTTTATCTCAAATGCCTTGCTTTCTCCATTAAACAAAGCAATATCAACAATAGAATTGCCTACATGGAATTCGTTGTATGCTGTTGTTGCTCTTGTCCCATATTGAGAAATGAGATATTTAATCAACTCATTTTTGTATACGTATTCACATCTATAATCTTTAGCAATTGAGGAGTACAGTTTCTTTAATAGTTCGAGATATGACGTTTCAAACCCTTTGTTATTGATATTGTATTGCTGGTAAATCCAATTAAAGTGAGAGTAATCGTGATATTTGATGACATCAATAAATACATTGCGAGAAAATGCTGAAGAATAGTCTCTCAGCCTGACCATTTCCTGATATGCGTATTTGTATGCCATTATTTTTATTTTTTTAAAGAACGTTCGTTCACTTATTTTATTGTGCGATGGTAAGATTTTGCTTACATTATTTTTCTGGATTCCTAAATTCATTTCCTTTTCAGTCGGTGTATTGTTGGTGGGGAACCCCATCAATGCATCGGAATAAAAACGACCCCCGAGAGGACGAAGAACTGTCGCAATGCCTACGCCAATAGAAAACCTTCAAAGAGGAAATAGTATTTAAATCAAAGGTGCCTTTTAATATGAAATTCACAAGCATATAAGTATTTTAGACGAAGAAATGGAAAAAATATAACAAATTATGGAACAAATTGCGGCAAAAGCAAAACAATAATGTGAGTTGATTCATAGAACCCACGAAGAGCCCACGAAGAACTCACGAAGAATGCGCTAATGTGCTAATATGTGAATGAATGTGTAAAAGTGTTAGAGAATTCGAGAATGTGAGAATGCGTTTGCTCCAGCCCTCTGCACAATAAGGCATAAAGAAGGATTGTATAGCCAACACCGTCGAAGGAACACCGAGAGAGCATAGGGCAAACTATCCGCCATGTCTTAGGATTATTATGTCTTGTTGAAAGAAAAAATTAATTGAAGTGTTTTCCATTGAAAAAAAATGCGTATCTTTGCAAAAATTTTCAATGGATATGAGGGAAGTATCAAGAAAGGACTATGTTGACTGGCTGGACCGCAAGCAAGGAAACGGACTAATCAAGATTATCACCGGGGTACGACGCTGTGGAAAGTCATATCTGCTGTTCACCCTTTTCCGTCGACATCTGGCAGAGAAGGGGGTGGCAGCAGACCATATCATTGCATTGGCACTGGACGATTATGACAACCGACAGTATCTTGAGGCCGATGAGTTGTATCGGTTTGTGCGCTCAATGGTGACAGATACCGAAAAGTATTATGTCCTGTTGGACGAGATACAGCTGGTATCAGGGTTTGAGGCAGTGCTGAACGGCTTTTTACATTGGCCAAATGTGGATGTGTATGTTACAGGCAGCAATTCGCGTTTTCTTTCATCGGACATTGTGACCGAGTTCCGTGGTCGCGGCGACGAGATAAGGGTGTACCCTTTCAGTTTTGCCGAGGTGTATGGTATCTTTGAAGATGAGAAACAGCGTGTGTGGCCTGCCTACTGTCGCTTTGGCGGTATGCCCCTCGTTTGGTCGGCAGACAGAAACGAAGACCGTGAGCAGTACTTGAAGAATCTTTTCAGTCAAGTCTATCTGGCGGATATTATTGGACGCCATGACCTGCGTGGAAAGTCGGAGATAGGTGACCTTGTCAATATCCTTGCCTCTTCAGTAGGTTCGTTGACCAATCCCCTGCGACTGACCAACACTTTCAAATCGGAACTGGGGAGGGACATCTCTCAGAACACGGTGAACGCGTATATTGAGTATCTGACAGACTCGTTCCTTGTATCTCGTGCCAATCGCTACGATGTGAAAGGGTTGAAATACATTTCATCACCTTTAAAATACTACTTTACCGACGTGGGTTTACGTAATGCCAGGCTCAATTTCCGGCAGCAAGATGAGTCGCATATCATGGAAAATATCATTTACAATGAACTGCAGCGCCGTCGGTATAGTGTCGATGTGGGTAGTGTAACCGTCAATGCGAAAAAAGCCGATGGTAAAAGTGTCCGCAAGCAGTTGGAGGTGGATTTTATCGCCAACCGTGGAGACAAGCGCTATTATATCCAATCTGCGCTTGAACTGTCCACAAAGGACAAATGGGAACAGGAGGAACGATCACTACTCTGCATTTCCGATTCGTTCAAGAAAATAATCATCCAACGGAATTCTGTTGAACCATGGTACAACAATCATGGCGTACTTTGCATTAGTGTGGAAGATTTTCTATTGCATCAAGACAGTCTGGATTGGTAACTACTTAATGTTAGGAACCAATCGTGATGAGTTAATCCACCAAGAAGGCTAAGGAATGCATAAAGAATGCGTGAATGTGTTAATGCGTTAGTATCTTTCCGAAAAGCTAACGAGACTTCGCCGTGGTGTGACGGCAATCTGGCCGACAGGGATTATATACCCCCCGCCCCACCACGCTGGTAAAAAATCCTCATTCGGGTCAATGGGTTAAAGATAGAAACCAATGGCATACAAAGGAATGTTCTCCATCCATCCTTGGTCTATATAGGGTTTCATGGAAATACGAAGTCCTTTCAGTTTCTCTTCGGCAAACTCGTTCTTCACAAATTGAGACAAAGACTTGCTTTTTGCGTTTTCCTCGGCCTTCACCTCCGCCGGAATTACACGGCTTTCTGTCTGTAACAAGAAGTCAACCTCCATAGTTGAGTTGTCTTTGCTATAATAGTATGCCGACACTGACGTGATGTTCTTTATTTGCTGTAGCACATAATTCTCTGAGAAAGCGCCCTTGAACTCTTTGAAAACATCATTGCTGACAAGCATCTGCATAGGCGATGCTTCTGACAATGCGCCAAGAAGCCCGACGTCGAGAAGGTACAACTTGAAGGCATTGGGGTCGCGGTAGAACTTCAATGGCGTGGTAGGTCTCGAACAGCGATATACCTTATATACAAGACCGGCATCAACTAGCCATTGTATAGCGTTTCCCAGTTCACGTGCCCGTCCGCCTTTTTTGACAGCCCCATAGATGAATTTCTTGTTCTCTTTGGCCAATTGACTCGGAATGCTATCCCACACCATACGGATGCGTTGGGTCTCGTTACCTGCATGTTTCGCAAAGTCGTTACTATAGTTGGCAAGTATTTCTTTCTGGATTCGTCGGACACCGTTCACATCACCTTGTGTGGTGTAATGCAACACGGCTTCAGGCATACCTCCTACATAGTAGTACTGGCGAAGATATTCCTGCAGTGTAACATTCATGTCGGACATAAGTTGCCAGTTGTGTTTGGACATTTCGTCGGATAGTTGCTCTGCGCCCTGCGCCCACAGAAATTCCTCGAAACTCATTGGGAACAAACGTAAGGTGTTGACTTTCCCAACAGGATATGATTCTCCTGGACGGTTGACCACACCCAAGAGAGAACCGGCGACAACAATATGTTGTTCGGGCGTGTTTTCGCAGAAATATTTTAGACTCTCCAAGGCATGTGGAGCTTCCTGAATCTCATCTATGAATATCAGTGTTCTGCCAGCAACAATCCTCTGTAAGCTGTAGGCTTCAAAAGCCTGTATGATCCGAGTTGTATTCAGGTCTTGGTTGAACAATTGTTTTATTTCTGGGTTATCATGGCAGTTGATATACACGATACTCTCGTATTCGTTCTTGCCAAACTCTTTCAATAGCCAAGTCTTGCCAACTTGACGAGCCCCTTCCAGAATCAAAGGTTTCCTTGTGGGGTTGTTTTTCCATTCTAACAGGCTGGTATATAGTTTTCTTTTCATTTTTGCTGTTCCTATATTTAAAATGCAAATATACATTTTTTTCTAATAATTCCAAATGTATAATCCAAAAAAATGAGGGAATATATGATTTGCGCTGCCATTTTTATGAGCCAATGTCTATCGAGATATGCCAAAAATATGCGCTTAGAGTAAGGTTATAACTTGATTCAGGGATGTGCCATCGAAGGGCCACCGAGGGAATACCATCCCCACGCAATTAACCTCTACTCACTCTGCTGTTACTTGTACCCGACACAGAGTCTCAACGCCGGCAGAAATTTGTAAATGCGTTCGTTCCAGCCATCTGCACGTTGCCGTGCTTACGTCGCAGGCCATTTCTCCTACGGAGCCAGTCATGATGCGTTAATGAAACCACACGAGGTTCCACCGGACCATCGTCGATGAATTATTGCGGTGGCCGCAAAAACAAAGAAAAGCACATACAAGGCTCTCGGAGAGAGCCCCCATAAAAAATGTCTGAGGAATAAAAGTGTTGCGCAAAAACAGCATTTTTTGAATAATCAAATGGAGTGTTCCCATTTCGCGAAACGCGAACGCTATATTGTAAACTGTTTGCTTACAGTGTGTTGCAAATAGTAAAAGTTTGTAAAACATACTCACACCGATGGCGTTATAAACACTCGCCACGAGTCTTTTGCGTCCTTGGCAATATACCCTTTGTCCTGCATTGTCTGTAGCATTTTCTGTATGGCGGAGCGGTTTATTCCAAGTGCTTTCTGAAGATGTGCAAAGGTGGCCATGGGCTCCAGCTGCAACTCGCGGAGGAGTTTTCCCGAAGTCGCGGTGCGGAAGCGTATCGGCTCGCCGTCGTACCACCAAATGTTTTCGCTTCTTTCGGTGACAAAACGAACGTCATTCTCAATTTCTTGTGCAATCACCTGCAACATATATTTGCAAAAAGGTCGTATGCTGTCGAGCGAGGCGTGCGCACCGTCGGCGGGCATCGGCCCTGAAATCAAATCCGCTTGGTGTAGAGCCTCTAAATAGTAGTGTTTCAAGCGGCTGCGCACTACAACCATAGGCAGGTTGTGGCGTGAAAGGATGTAGTTCATCATCAGTCGTGCTATACGTCCGTTGCCATCCTCGAACGGGTGTATGCGTATGTATCGGTAATGGAACAATATGGCGAGTTCCACGGGATGGAGCTTGCCGGCTTTCTCCTCGGCGTTGTACCAGTCCACAAGGTCAGTCATCAGCGAGGGCGTCTCTTCGGGCGAGGCGTATTCGAAACGGTCGCCGTAGCGTGTAATCACACTGTTGGGACGTGTCTTATATTGTCCGGCGTGTACCGTGTAACTGGTCTGCACTCCGCCGGGGAGATTGCGGTAAACCGTGTAGTTCTCGCGCAGAAGCGTCTTGTGCAGTGTGCGGATAAAGTTCTGAGTAAGAGGTACATCGCGGAAATCCGCCTCGTCGCTTGCCATTTTAAGCGCCACGTTGCTTGCCGCCATATCCTGCACGTCCTTCACATCTGCCTCGCCTATTACTTTGCCGAACAGCAGTAGTATCTCAGTTTGTCCGTATGTTAGGGTGTTGCCCTCGATGTGGTTGCTGTTGTAGTTGAAATCTATAGTAAACCTGCGACTCAGCCGACTCCTGTCGTCTTCCGACAAAGGTTGGATGCTGTGCCATTTTTCAATTGCTGCAGTCAGTTTCTTGTTTTCCATAGCTAGATATTTTTACCACTTTTAATGGTGGTAAGCTTACCACTTAACTCGGTGCAAAATTACGTTTTTTTTACTAAATAGAGCGTTTTTATCGTAAAAAAGTTCTATTAAAAATATAACTATTTGGATTTCAGCATTATTGTATTGAAAAAAGTTTGATGCAACAGGCTAATTGTTGCCGCAAAAATAACGTTTTGTCTGAAAAAATAGAAATTATATCATCTTTCTTTTCACCCTTTTATAAAAAACCTAACCGAGCCTCCTTGTGGGAGGCTCGGTTGCCAAAAGACGAGTAGTTGTTGTAAGTGTCTGAAATTATGTTGGGCTATCGTCTTGAGTTTCCGTGGTGTCCGCCGCCGTGGCTATGACCACCACCATGTCCACCGCTGAATCCGCTGCTGTGACTTCCGCCGCCGCTGTGGGAGCTGTGTCCACCGCTGTGGCTGCTTCCGCTGTGTGAGCTGTGTCCGCCACTGCTGTGGCTTCTGGTGGCGCTGCCCGAGGAGTGTGCCATTCCGCTGTTGTGCGAGGGGGCGGTGCGGTTGCCTACGCTGCCGCTGTGGTTGCCGTGTCCGCTGTGTCCGCCGCCGTTGTAGCTGGGTCTGTTGGCCGGGCCGTTGCCGCCGTGGTTAGCTCCGCTGTGCGAGGGGTTGTGGTTGTATCCGCGGTTGGGAGTGGGGGCGGGGTTGTGGTGCGCAGTGCCGTAACCGTGATGCGAAGGTGCAGGTGCTACGTGGTGGTGATGCGGAGCGGGAGCAGCGTGGTGGTACGGACGGTGTGCATAGTGGTGGTGATGGTGATGTCTCAGGTGCGGGTAGTAGTAGGTGCGGTAGTAACGTGTGGGGTGCGGGGCTCTTACCCAAGGTCTGTAAACGGGCACTGCCCAAGCGAACCTAACGTTCACCACAGGGGTGTTGAATCCCAGCAGTTGTGCCACCGAAACGGGGTAGCCGCCGTTGTTTATCCACACGTAGTCAAGGTCCACCGGTGTCGAAACCACCTCGTTGGTGCTGATGTGGTAACCGTAGATCCACACTTCGTAGCTGAGTCCGGATGCCTCTTTCCACACATCCGTGGTATAAACGTAGTCCACGTTGTCGGGATAGTTGGCGTCGTATATTAAAATTTCAGGGTTTGCGTTGAGGAATTCCACTACGCGGTTGGCTTGTACGCTTGTAAAGTATTGTACCGAAGCTTCGGCTATCGAGAAAGTCGCTGTCGCAACAAAAATCGATATTATTGTGGCTAGCTTTTTCATGATTTTGTCTCCTATATTTTTTGTGAATCTCTTTGTTTTTTCGTAACAATGTAATTCAAAATCTTATTGCCGAAAACGAAAAAAGATTGCCATCGGCATCGTACAATGCTGTGACACAATAAAATATGGTGATAAGAAAAAATGTTGGCTAACTCGGAATTGTCGAAATGTTGATTACCGTTTTCAGCGAACGGTGTAATTTTAAATTGTCATATTTTCTCTGTCGCCCCATCGGGGCTCATTGGTTGTGGGATGCTCTTTATACAGGGGCTTATGCCCCTGCCTGTAAGATATCGCCCCTTTGGGGCTCATTTCTCCGCCCTCTGGGCTATCGAAAAGTTCACTGGACTTTTCTTCACCCTTTCAGGGCTCAACTGAATACTGAATGCTGAATACTGAATACTGCCCCCTGACCACTAACTTTCAATTATCAACTATCAACTATCAACTGCCCCCTGACCACTAACTTTCAATTTTCAACTCTCAACTTTCAATTTAATAAGTGATTACTCCGCTTCCGAGCACCACGGGGTCGGTGGGGTGGTAGATGATGCCGAACTGTCCGGCGGCCACGCCCGAAATGGCTTTGTCGCAGATGATGTCGGCACCCTGCGGCGTGAGTTTCAGCGTTCCGGTGTTGAAATCGGGAGTGTGCCTGATTTTGAAGCGAATACGTTCTCCGTCGGTGAAAGTGATGGCGGGGTTCATGGCCATCAAGTCGGCAAGGTGTATCACCTCCACGTACTGCGACTCGGGGTCGTAGCCTTTGGAGACGTATATTATGTTGTTTTCCACGTCCTTGCGGATGACAAACCACGGTCCTTCGCCGAGCCCCAGTCCTTTGCGCTGACCAATGGTGTGGAACCAGAAACCTTTGTGTTTGCCGAGTTTGCGTCCGGTCTCCAGCTCTATGATGTCGCCCTCGCGTTCTCCCAAGTACTTACGGATGTAGTCGTTGTAGTTTATCTTGCCGAGGAAACAGATGCCCTGACTGTCGTGACGTGTGGCGCTTGGCAGGTTCATCTTTTCGGCCAGCAGCCGCACCTCCGATTTTGGCAGATGTCCTATCGGGAACATGGCCTTGCTCAGCTGGTGGTAGTTGAGGCGTCCTAGGAAATCGGTCTGGTCTTTCACCGGGTCGTTGGCGGTGCCCAGCCAGCAGATGCCGTTCTCGTCCTGCCATTGGCGGGCGTAGTGTCCGGTGGCTATGCGGTCGAAAAGGTAGCCGGCTTTCTCCTCGAAGGCGCCGAATTTTATAAGGCTGTTGCACATCACGTCGGGGTTGGGGGTGAGGCCTTTGGCCACGGTGTCCATGGTGTAGCGTCCCACACGGTCGAAATATTCCTGCTGCAGGTCGATGATGTCAAACTTGCAACCGTATTTCTTTGCTATCCAAGTGGTTATCTCTACATCCTCTTCCGATGGGCAGTCCCATTCCTCGTCGTTGTCGTTCATGCCTATTTTGATGTAGAAGATATGCGGGTCGTAGCCCTGATCTTTGAGCAGGGGCACCACCACGGAGCTGTCCACTCCTCCCGAAACAAGTGCGGCTATGTTCATGTTTGTTGTCTTTAAAAAAAGTCGGAGGTGTTGCACCTCCGACTTGTGTATTTTGTTGCTTTACAGGCGCTTATTTGCGGGCGTTGCTGTTGCGGCTGTTCGAGGTGTTTGTGGAGTTGTTGTTCTTAGGTTGGGTAGTTTGTGTGTTGGGTTTGGGGGTGTTGCCGCCGTTATTGTTGCTACCGCCGTTGTAACCACGGTTGTTGCTGCCGCCGTTGTTTCCGCTGTTGTTGTGGCCGCTGCCGTTGTTGTTGGGTTGGGGCTTGGGCTGTGTGGTGGTGGTGCGATTGTGGTTGTTGGTGGCAGGACCTTGGTTGGGTTGAGGTTTGCCAACATATTGGGGTTTGGAATCGTGTTTGGGAGCCTTCGGTTTGCGCGGTTTTACGTTGGGCTGCGCAAAGTAGTTGTGTTGATATGTGGCAGGGTGTACCACTCTTGGACGTGCGTTGTAAATGGGGATACGCCAGCGGAAGGTGGCTTCGCATACGCGGTGTTTGAATCCCAGTATCTGTGCCACGTTGGCTGGATAGCCGTTGGCACCTTCCACCCACACGCAGTTTAGGTCGAGGGGAGTGAATATTTCCTCGTTGGTTTTAACGTCGAAACCATAAACCCACACTTCGTAGTAGGTGAGGCTGTAGCGTTCCATCCACACGTCGAGGGCATAGACGTACGAAGTCTGGAAATCGGGGTAACAGCCGCAGTAGAACAGCATCTCGGGGTGCTGGTTGAGGTAGTTCACCACACGGGTGGCCTGCGATTTTCTGAAAAACTGTACCGACGAGTCGGCAAAACTAACCGTGCTTGCCAAAAACAAGAACGTTAAAACAAAAATTACTTTTTTCATCTTGAATAAGGTTTTAAAATTTCTTTGCAAAGGTACAAAATATTTTGTTTTTTACAAAAAATATGTGTTTTGTTGTTCGTTGTTTTTGTGTAATCAATTGGTCTTTAGATGTTTGTAGTAAAAACTTTTCGCCATGCCGATTTTTGATGCATCATAATTGCGAAAAAAAATGTATTTTTGCACTTGTCATATAAAGCAAATAACAATGGGAAACAACTTGAAATCATCGGAACTTGTGCTTGCCAACGACGGCAGCCTGTATCACATCCACCTCACCGACAAGCATATCGCCGACACCGTTTTTCTGGTGGGCGACCCCGGCCGTGTGGCAATGTTCGAAGAACTTTTCGAAAGAGTGGAGTATAAGACGCAGAACCGCGAAATTTGCTCTGTTACAGGTGTTTATAAGGGCAAACGCATCACCGCCCTCTCCACTGGTATGGGCACCGACAATATCGACATCGTTGTAAACGAGCTCGATGCCGCAGTGAATATCGACCTCGCAGCACGTCGGCCCAAAACCACCCACCGCACGCTGAACCTCATCCGCATAGGCACTTCAGGCGCCCTGCACCCCGACATCGAGTGTGGCTCGCTGGTGGCTTCGGAGTACGCCCTCGGCCTCGACGGGCTTCTCAATTTCTACGCCCACGACGAGGCTCTGTTCGAGAAAGATATGAACGACGCTTTCGCCCGTCACGCCAACCTGCCGCCGCAGTTCCAGAAGACCTATCTCGCTAAAGGCAGCGAAAAACTGCTCGACGCTCTGGCTTTCGACTGTGTGAAAGGCATAACCGCCACAGCCTGCGGTTTTTACGGTCCGCAAGGACGTCAGCTGCGACTCCGCACCGCTATCGACGACATCAACCACATACTCTCCACCTTCAACTACAACGGTCACCGCATAACCAATTTCGAGATGGAGACTTCGGCAATCTATGGTCTTGCCAAATTGCTGGGACACAATGCTTTGACAGTGTGCCTGATTATCGCCAACCGTCCTACCGGCAAGTTCCTCAGTGACTACCATCCGCAGATGAAACAGACCATCACCACTATGATGGACAGGGTTGCGGCCATGTAATTTGTTGAAAGAGTATTCTTTATGAGATGAAAAGCCTGAAAATTTCCGCCAAGATATATCTGCTGTTTTTGGCTGTGTTTTTCGTGTTCAGGCTGCTGCTGTTGCTTGTTAACATCGGCCGTCTCGACGGTGCCACATTCGGTGAGGTGTGCACGGCATTCCTAATCGGCTGGAAATTCGACACCAACGTCGTGTGTTTTATAATGGCGTTGCCCGTGCTGCTGCTCATCATAGCCGATTTTGTTGGCAAGATGCCGAAATTTTTGCGGCTGTTCCTGATCGTTTTCCTTTCGGTCGTTTCAACGGCTGCATTTCTGGTCTGCGGCGCCGACATCCCGTATTACAGCGAGTTTGTTACGCGTTTCAACGTGGCGGCTTTCAACGAGTTCGGCAACGGAAACACGGGCAATGTGCTGAAAATGATTTTCACCGAGCCGCGACTGATACTGTACATCATTCCGGTGATAGTCCTGACAGCCCTTTTCATCTGGCTTTTGACCAAAATTTTGAACAAAAACCTTGTGTTTGAGAAAGGCAAGTATTGGCAAAAGGCACTCTCTGCCGTAATTCTTGTTGTGCTGATATTTTTCGGTATGCGCGGAAGAATCGATTTCGCCCGCAGGCCGCTTATCCTCAACGATGCTTTTTTCTGCCGCAACCATTTCCTCAACCAGCTCGGACTCAACCCCAACTATGTGCTTATACGCAGTGCCGGCGAAAAGCTGAACAACGATTATTTCTCCGATGTTGATGAAAAACAGGCTCTTGCCGAAGTGAGGCGGCAGCTTGGAATTGCCGGTGGCGGCGAGGACTTTCCGTTAAGCCGGAAAATAGAGTACGACGGCGAACCCCGCAAATTTAACGTCGTGTTGGTGCTGATGGAGAGCATGAAAGCCAGCAACCTGGGCCATTTCGGCAACGGTCGGGGCATTACTCCGGTGCTGGATTCGCTTTGCGACAATGCGTTGTTTTTCAACAATTTCTATTCGCAAAACACCCGCACCTGCTACGGCATTTTCAGCACTTTGGTGTCGTATCCCGCCATGTGGCCGGGCAACCCGCTGTATGCCACTCCTTTACGGAAATATGAAAGTCTGCCTTCGGTGCTTTCGCAAAACGGATACTCCACAGGGGCGGTTATTCCTCACGAGCGGTATTACGACAATATCTACGGTTTCTGCTTGGCCAACGGTGTGGACACCGTGCTGGCGCTCGAGGACTACCCCAAAGGCGAAGTGGCCAACACTTGGGGCATCCCCGACCATCTGCTTTTCGACCACTCCATTGCCCTGCTCGACGCACTCGACGCTAAAGGCCGTCCATTTTTTGCCACCTTGCTCACGGTGAGCAACCACCTGCCTTTTGTGCTGCCCGACAAAAAGATTTACACACCACGCCATCCCGACTATTCCGACGAGGAAAAAGAGATAGAGTACGCCGATTTCTGCATTGGCCGTTTTCTGGCCGAAGCCGCCACCAAGCCGTGGTACGACAGCACCATTTTCGTTTTCCTCGGCGACCACGGCAAAGCCTCCGACTCGCCGTATCCCATCTCGCTCGACTTTGTGCATGTGCCGCTTATAATATATTGTCCCGCCCTTATCGAGCCGCGAACTTACGACAGCGTGGCTTCGCAAATAGATGTGTTTCCGGTGCTTATGGGCGTTTTGCAGATGAGCTACAACAACAGCACTTTCGGAGTGGATTTGCTCAGCCAGCCGCGGCAATATGCCTATTTTATGAACGGCGACAAATACGGCGTGGTTGACGAAGAATGGTACTACACCTGCGATTTTCAGGGCAATGGCGAAGGCCTCTACCACTATCCCGACAACGACACCGCCAACTACCTGACAGCAAAGCCCGACAAAGCCGCCGAGATGAAGAAATATGGCGTGAGCAACTGGAAAACCGCTATCACGCTGAACGGCAATAGGATGGAAGTGTCAAGGTTTCTGCGGTAGGCCGATGCGTTTTTGTGTGGGAAAAAACTTTTGTAAAAGCCGATTTTTTTGCGTAACTTTGCAGTTTAAATTTTAACAATATGAAATTACCCAAAATCAAAAATAAAGCACTGAAAATCATTCTTATAGTGCTGGGAATACTTGTCGGACTGTTCCTTCTTCTTGCAGTTCTCGTTTCGCCGATAGCAAAAAGCTACATCGAAAAACATAGCGTGGAACTTATTGGCCGTCAGATTACTATGGACAAACTGCGGGTTAATCTGTTCAACGCCTCAGTTAAAATAGAAGGGTGCCATATCACCGAGCAGGACCTCAAGACCGATTTCGTTACTTTCGACACCCTGAAGGTTGCCATAAATCCCTTCAAACTGATGTCCAAAGAGGTGAACATCAGGTATATAACTCTTGCCGGTCCCGACATTAAGATAATAAACATGGGCGATCGGTTCAACTTCACCGACCTCCTCGAACTCGGCGACACCACCGAGACTGTGGACACCACGCCGTCGGAATGGGCTATTGGCATCTACAACATCAACCTGCACGACGGCCGTATAACCTACACCGACAAGGAGATGAACAGCAGCTGGGCGTTGAAAAACATAAAAGTGGCCATCCCCGGACTTTATTTCGGAGGACAGGAGACTAACGCTGGAATCTCGCTGGCACTAGCCGACGGCGGCACCCTCACCACCGACGCCACCTACGATGCCGACAACGACAAATACGGCCTCGACCTGAAACTCGACAAAGTGGCGCTGCGCAACGCCGAACCTTTCGCCAAGGACTTCCTGAACGGACTTTCGTCGTTGGCCGGAACGCTGACGGGACACCTGAAAATCAACGGAAGTCTCGACAATGTTACTGACATAGACATCTTCGGAAACCTGAGTCTGAACAACGTCGCAGTGGATATGCAGAAAGGCCGTCTGGCATCGCTGAAAAGGCTTGCAGTGTCGGTAAACCGCATCAATCCTTATAAAAATGTTTACGATTTTTCGACCATCAATCTCAACGGTCTCGAAACGCATTTCGATTTGTACGCCGACGGCACTAACAATTTCTCCAACCTCACCAAGAGCACTGGCGATTCGCCTGCCGACACCGCCGCCAAGGAGGAGGAACCCGCTGTCGACACCGCACAGGCTATCTCTCCCGCCGCTGCCCCGGCAATGCTGCTGAAAGTGGGACAGCTCGATATCGAGGGTGTCAACTTCACTTTCAACGACTTTACGATGGCCGAGCCGTTCTCGTATCCCGTCACCAACATAAGGATGAAAACCGACAATTTTGTGCTTGGCGACAAGGAAAAAGCCCTGATGCTCCTTGCTCAGCTGCCCAACGCCGGAAGCCTGATGGCACGCTGGAAAGGCGGCATGTCGCTGAAAGAGGACCAGTATCTCTACCTTTCGTTGAAAAACGTGACATTGAAGAATTTCTCGCCATACGTGCTGCATTACCTCGCATATCCCGTCAAGGAAGGCGTGCTGTCGTTCACCACGGAGAACACCATCCGCAACTCGATGCTTAACGGCAAGAACAAAATTGACATCTACAACCTCAATGTGGAGAAAAAACGTCGCGACCTGAACCCCGAATACAACATACCGCTGCGCACCGCCCTGTATATACTGAAGGACAAGGACGACAAGATACAGATAGACCTGCCCATAAAAGGCAATATCGACTCGCCCGAATTTTCTTATACCAAGATAATTTTCAAGACTTTGGGTAATCTGCTTGTGAAAGTGGCCCTTTCGCCGCTCAATTTCGTGGCCAACAACCTCGGTCTTTCGCAGGACGAGCTGTCGCATGTCGATTTCAGCCTGTTCCAACGCGACCTCACCTCGGAGCAGTACGAAAAACTGTCGCGTCTGGCCGACGTTGTGAAAGCCGACCCCGATATGACATTGGAACTCGAACAAAGTATTGATTACCAGAGTGCTTTGAAGGAATTTCCGATGTTCGAGATGAAACGCGAATACTACCTCTCGCAGAATCCCGAAAAGGTGGGCAAACCGATGTCGAGCCTCGACATAACCAGCATTACCGAGATTAAGGACAAAGACAAGGATTTCCGCGCTTTTGCCGAAGACAAACTTGGAGCCAGTCTGGAAAAGGGACTTGCAGCCCGTTTCCCCGCCGACACCATCGACGCACGTGTGAAAAAACTGATGGAAGGCCGTAACAGACAGGTGAGCCGTTTCCTTGTGGAGAAAATGCAAGTACCTCAGGAACAGCTTTCTATCAAATCCCTCGACCTGAACACCCTTAAAGAAGGCAAGTACGACAGCAAGTACGAGGTGAAACTCAACGCCAAGGACGCCCAAGGGGTGAAGGAGATTAAGTAGTCAGTGGTCAAAGGTCAAAAGTCAAAGGTCTGAGGTCAGGGAATAGAAATTAGTAGTTAGTAATTGGTAATTATAAAATTGTTGGGGTTGGCAATCGAAGATTGCCAACCCCAACTTATTTTTCTATCAATGTAGTAAACTAATGTGTTTTTACAGTTAAAAACTGACAACTGAATGCTGACAACGAACCCCCTAGTTAATTTTCAATTTTCAACTTTCAACTTTCAATTTTCAATTTTCAATTTTAGAGTGCATTGTAGCTGCAACTCCATGTGTCGCCGCCTTTCATGTCGCCGGTGGAGAGGCCTTTTTTGAGCCATTTCATGCGCTGGGCCGAGGTGCCGTGGGTGAAGTTTTCGGGGGTTACCTCGCCACGGGAGCGTTTCTGCAGGTAGTCGTCGCCGATTTTCTGTGCTGCGTTGATGGCTTCCTCGAAGTCGCCGGCCTCAATGGAGCCGAACATCTCTTTCTCGTAATAGCCCCAAATTCCCGAATAGTAGTCGGCTTGCAGCTCAATACGCACGCTGGTTTTGTTTTTCTCCGTCTCGTTCTGTTGGGCCATTTTGGCGTGAGCGTTGTCGAGGGTACCGAGCAGGTGTTGCACGTGGTGTCCCACCTCGTGGGCTATGACGTAGGCGCAGGCGAAATCGCCCTTGGCGCCGAATTTTGTAGAAAGCTCATCGAAAAAGTCAAGGTCGAGATATAGTTTCTCGTCGGCGGAGCAGTAGAAGGGTCCTACTGCCGAGGTGGCACTGCCGCAGCCGCTCTGCACACTGCCTTTGAAAAGCACCATGGTGGGATTTTTGTAGGTCTTGCCCATTTTTTTGAACTGGGCTTTCCACACGTCCTCGGTGCTGGCAAGAATCTGTTTTGCAAAGACTTCGAACTCTTTCTCCTTTGCGGTGAGGGTGTATTCGGAGGTCTGTTCGGTGTTAATGCCGAAATTTTGCCCAACTTGCTGCAGTTGGCTTTCATCTACGTTGATACCAAATTTGTTCAACGCAAAAGTAAGTATACCTATAATAAGGGCTCCTCCGATGCCCAATCCTAATATTTTTCCGCCTTTTCCGCGGCGGTCTTCAACGTTTGTGCTTTGTCTGCGTCCTTCAAGTTTCATATTAATAATGTATTTGTTTGTGATTTCCGATTAACGCAAAGCCGTTTTTTTTATTGTTTGTGTTTGAAACAAAATTTTTGTGTGACATTTTGTCAGTAATGGCAGATTTGCGAAAGAAAACGCTTCATCAATTATGACAAAGTAGCAGAAAATCTGAAAAAACGGCATCAGGCACGCATCTTGCCGAAAGGGAATTGTAAAATTCTAAAAAAATCATCAAACAACGAATAAAAAAATAAACAATATGGGAAAAATAATAGGAATAGACTTAGGAACAACCAACTCGTGCGTGGCCGTTATGGAAGGCAACGAACCTGTGGTAATAGCCAACAGCGAAGGTCACCGCACAACCCCTTCGATAGTTGGATTTTTGGAAAACGGCGAACGTAAGGTGGGCGACCCCGCCAAACGTCAGGCCATCACCAACCCCCACAACACGGTGTACTCCATAAAACGTTTTATGGGTGAGACTTACGACCGTGTCACCAAAGAGATAGAGGCCATGCCTTACAAAGTGGTGAAAGGCGACAACAACACCCCGCGTGTCGACATCCAAGGCCGCCTGTACACCCCGCAGGAAATCTCGGCCATCGTTTTGCAGAAAATGAAAAAGACCGCCGAAGACTTTCTCGGCCAGGAAGTTAGCGAAGCCGTTATAACCGTGCCCGCCTACTTCAACGACAGTCAGCGTCAGGCCACCAAGGAAGCCGGCGAGATTGCAGGTCTGAAAGTGCGTCGTATCATCAACGAACCTACAGCAGCAGCTCTGGCCTACGGTCTTGACAAGAAAAACAAAGACATGCACGTGGCAGTGTTCGACCTCGGCGGCGGCACTTTCGATATCTCCATCCTCGAACTCGGCGACGGAGTGTTCGAAGTGAAATCCACCAACGGTAACACACACCTCGGCGGCGACGACTTCGACCAGAAAATTATCAACTGGCTGGCCGACGAGTTCATGGCCGACAAACATGTGGACCTCCGCAAGGACCCCATGGCTCTGCAACGTTTGAAAGAGGCTGCCGAAAAAGCCAAGATCGAACTCTCCAGCAGTCAGCAGACCGAAATCAACCTGCCGTACATCATGCCTATCGACGGCATACCGCAGCACTTGGTGAAAACCCTCACCCGTGCCAAATTCGAACAGCTGTGCGACGACCTTATCCAAGCCACCTTGGAACCCTGCCGCAACGCCATGCGCGACGCAGGTCTCGACAAATCGCAGATTGACGAGGTGATACTCGTGGGCGGCTCCACACGTATCCCCGCAATACAGAAAATTGTTGAAGATTTCTTCGGCAAGACCCCTTCGAAGGGCGTCAACCCCGACGAAGTAGTGGCAATAGGCGCGTCGATACAGGGCGGCGTGCTCACCGGCGAAGTGAAAGACGTGCTGTTGCTCGACGTAACGCCTTTGTCGCTGGGTATCGAAACCCTCGGCGGCGTGATGACAAAGCTTATCGAAGCCAACACCACCATCCCCACCAAGAAAAGCCAGATCTTCAGCACGGCTGCCGACAACCAGCCCGGCGTGGAGATCCACGTGCTGCAGGGCGAACGTCCCATGGCCAACCAGAACAAGACCATCGGCCGTTTCAACCTCGACGGCATACCCCCCGCACCCAGAGGGGTACCTCAAATCGAAGTTACTTTCGACATCGACGCCAACGGCATACTCAACGTATCGGCCATAGACAAAGCCACCGGCAAGACACAGAACATACGTATCGAAGCATCGTCCGGACTTTCGGAAGACGAGATAAAACGTATGAAAGCCGAAGCCGAGGCCAACGCCGAAGCCGACAAAAAGGCCAAGGACGAGATTGAAAAGGTGAACGCCGCCGACAGCATGATCTTCCAGAGCGAGAAAAACCTGAAGGACTACGGCGACAAGCTGCCCGCCGACAAGAAATCGGCCATAGAGAGCGCCCTCGCCGACCTGAAATCGGCCCACGCCTCGAAGAACATACCCGCTATCGACTCCGCCATGGAGAAGATAAACGCCGCATGGCAGGCCGCCAGCGAGGATATGTACAAAGCCCAGCAGCAGGGCGGTGCCAACCCGGGTGCCGGTTTCGACCCCAACAATATGGGCGGTGGCAACACCAATGGCAACAACGGCCAGCAGAACGGCAACGATGAGACTGTTACCGATGCCGATTTTGAGGAGGTGAAGTAAAGATTCAGTGAATCTTTACGATAGCGAAGGCGGAGATGAAGAAACAGCCAGTGGCTGTTTCGATAGCCGAAGGCGAAGAACAAAAACACCTCGCGTGAGCCGCGGCCCCAAGGCCGCTCCGCGGATTCGAAAACCGCGGGATTCCAACCAAAAAGGAGTGCAATTTATTTGCACTCCTTTTTGATTGTTGTTCCTCAGCGTTTTAAACGCTTGCTATTGATTGTTTATCCATTCAAAGATGTTTTTCACAATCTCTGGCGTAAGAATCTTGTCGGGATACTTCGAATAATGTCTGTCATCATACATAGCATAAGGAATGAAATAAGACCCTTTGATTTTCGACACCTGATATTTGTCTTGTCCAACACGGTCATTAGCTTCTCGGAATCCATTATTTGGATTTATTTGGAAAAGCGGAATTCTTGTTCCTTTCAAACAATCAGGAATGTTGTCAACTTTTATAAAATTGTACCCTAACCACGTTGTATCAGGTCTGAACCCCCAATAATAAGCCGCTCTATCATTAGCTGCAATTATCAATTTTGGCTTAATATATTCCTCAATGTTTTTCTGTGTTATTTCAAGGACTTTTACTTGGAATTCAATATTGGCACTTAACGCATTTTCAAATTCTTCTTGATTTGATTCAAAGTAGGGAAATAGGTCGAGATAAGCCGTGTGGTCAAGTAACCAACTATCGTCTCCAACAATCTGTTTCTTTTTATTCTTCCAATATTGAGAAGGTGGAATGTCCCTTGCATCTTTGAAAGTGTAAAAACAATTAGAACCACCCTGACCACTCGGATTTATTCCCGTTAATAAAATTCCATTCGATGGGTTGCTATGGCAGAAAGCAATGCCCTTCTTTATAAAGTCGGCATTGTTGCCTATTTCAATGTATTGTTTGCACAAGTCTTGTTCTGTTTTGGACAGACAATCAAAATTCGGTTCACTAGAAGTATCCATTTTTTTTACGTTTTTTAATGTTAGAATATTTGAAAATTCAAAAATATGAAAAACAAACGATATTTCCAAATTTTTGCACATTTATTTAAAATAAAGGAATGTCCTTTTCTCACAAATCGCCTTTGAATCACTCTTTGTGTTTAGTGGACAGAAACGCACCCCCTCAAAAAAAACTTGCACAACCGGATTTTTTTTCGTAATTTTGCACTTTTATAACAAATAAAAAACAGTCGTTATGACGAAAGCAATCAAACACTTTGCATTGGCTCTGGCGCTTGTCTTTTCGGCAGTCGCAGTGGCCAACCCTGTAGATCAGAACACCGCCCTGAAAGTGGCGAAAAACTTCTGGAAATCCAACAGCATGACCTCCCGCATGGAGTGCAGTCTGCAACTCTCTCCTTTGTCGGGCAGCGACGGGCTCAACACTTTCTATATCTTTGAGAACTCCATAGGATTCGGTTTCGTGATGATATCCGCCGACGACTGTGTGGTTCCGGTGCTGGCCTATTCCGCTACCGACCCTGTGGGCGACAGCGTCTTGCCCGCCACAGCAAAGACAATGCTGCAGTGGTACGACAGGCAAATACGTTACTGCGTGGCTAACAACATCAAGGCTACTCCCGAGATAACAGCCATGTGGCAGAGCTACCTCGAGGGCAACGTGGGCATGGAAAAGAGCAACAACTACGTGCTCCCGATGCTCACCACCAAATGGAACCAGCACCCCATCTACAACGACCTTTGCCCTTACGACGGAGTCACCAAGGATCGCACCTTGGCAGGATGTGTGGCAGTGGCTATGGCCCAGGCTCTCAAATACTGGAACCATCCTGCGGTTGGAATAGGAGTGAACTCCTACAATCACGAAAAATATGGCACTATTACGGTTTATTTCAATAACACCGCTTACGACTGGGCCAATATGCCCAACCAGCTAGGCTCCACCACGCCATATGCCCAGACCAACGCTGTGGCAACGCTGATGTACCACAGCGGTGCGTCGTGCAATATGAACTATGGCACCGAGGGTAGCTCCGCAGGTGTAAACGGCAACCACTACGGCACGTCGGAGTATGCTTTCAAGAATTTCTTTGGTTATAAAAAGAGTCTCCACAGCATAAGCCGCGAGAATTTCAACGACACCGCTTGGACCGACACCATCCGCTACGAGATAGACCACGGCCGTCCTGTCGTTTACACCGGCTACGACTACACCGACACCAACGATATCGTGGGTCATGCCTTTGTGTGCGACGGCTACGACACCCTCGACCGTTTCCATTTCAACTGGGGATGGGGCGGAATGAGCGACGGCTATTTCTACCTGAACTGCCTCAACCCCGGACATGTGTTCGACTCGAGCCAGCGCGCCATCATCGGTATGGAGCCCGACAGTAATCAGATGCGTGTCAATCCCACCGAAGTGATTATCGCCGGTGCAGGCGGCTCTGCTTCGGCAATGGTATACAGCGCTCCTAAAGACAGTGCCAACTGGACAGCCAGCACCCAGCAGTCGTGGATAACACTTTCGCGCACATCCGGTCCCGGACTTGGCGACAGCACATCCATCACCATCACCGCCACCGAAAACACCAACGGTCAGTCGCGCAACGGCTTTGTGGATATAGTGCAGGATTCGCATAAAGTTACCATATATGTGTCCCAACCCGATGTGAACCACAGTACTGGCGGATGGTATGGCAACAGTTTTATGGATACCGAGGAGACCGTTATGGCATCTACTCAGAATATGGTGATAATCCGTCCCGAGTCGTACGGCAATTTCGCCCCCGGTGACAAGATAACCCACATAAGATTCAAGACCAGAGTGCGTTACCCCGGCTACAACAACGCCACCTTCAACATTAAGATTTTCCGCAACGTGGACTTTACACAAAATCTTGCTCAGGGCGATTGCGACACTTCGAGAGTCCTTGGACGAATGGCTTACAATCAGGTATATCAGGTAGCCAATTCCGACATCGAGCAGATTGTCACTCTGTCAACACCATATACAATAACATCGGCTCCATTCTGGATTGCACTGCAGACCACAGGCGGAACCATTTACAAAGCACACCACACGCCCATAGCTGCGGGCGGTAGTCCTCAAGTGCATTACCTCGGCAATTTCACCGATGGACACGTATGTCCCGCTATGACCAGCGACCGCCAGTCGGAAATAGAATATTATTTCCAGTTTATGGTGGAACTCGGCAAGGACGGCATAGAACAGCCCGAAGCCAAGACAATGCCCAATGTGAAAGTTTATCCCAACCCGACAACAGGCGTGGTCAACTTCTCCGAATTTGTCAGCCATGTGGATGTGTTCGACAATATGGGACGCCGTGTGCTGAGCGCCGACAACACCACCTCTGTCAGCCTGTCGGATATGCGCAAAGGTCTCTACACCATGCGTATCACCACCGAACAGGGTACAGTGCTGCGCAAAGTGGTAAAACAAAGATGATGTAAGTGTTTCATAATTGCAATAGTGATTGACGGCGGATGCAAGTCCGTCGTCTTTTTTTGTTCCATCCACAAAATAGAAACGCATTTCCTGCGTTATTTCGTAAAACACTGACATTATGAACAAATATATGCAGATTGCCATCGATGAGGCGCGCAAGGGCATCCATGACGAGGACGGCGGCCCCTTCGGTGCTGTTATTGTCAAAGACGGCGTGGTGATTGGCAAAGGCCACAACAAAGTGCTGAAAAAGAACGACCCCACCCACCACGGCGAGATTTCCGCCATACGCATGGCCGCACGCCGGCTGCGCCGCTACGACCTCAGCGGTTGTGAGCTGTACACAACAGGCGAGCCCTGCCACATGTGCCTCTGCGCCTGTATGTGGGCCAACATCGACAAGATTTACTACGGCTGCACCATCGCCGACAACGGACGTATCGGCTTCCGCGACGACAAGTTCGACACTATCTTCGGCGGCCGCGACAAACTCGGCGACTATATGATTCAGATAGACCACGACGAATGCCTCAAACTTTTCGACGAGTACCTTGAACTCCACCACACCATATATTAATTACACCATCCGCCACGCCACCCCCGACGACCTGCCTGCTATTATGGAGCTGATAGCTCACGGTCGCCAAATGATGCGGCAGAACGGCAACCACTCGCAGTGGACCGACGGCTATCCTTCGGAAAACCAGATTCTTGATGACATCGCCAAGGACAATAGCTACCTTATCTGCCACAACGACACACCTGTCGGCACTTTTGCCATGATAATAGGGGAGGAGCCAACCTACCTACATATCTATGATGGTCACTGGCTCGACGACACTCAGACATACGCCACCATCCACAGGCTGGCAGGCTCGCCGCAGCACAAAGGCTTGGCAAAGGCCTGCTTCGACTACGTTTGGGGAAAGACTCACAATATACGAATCGACACCCACCGCGACAACGCCATAATGCGGCACTTGGCCGACACAAACGGCTTCATCTACTGCGGCATCATCTACCTCGCCAACGGCGATGAAAGACTAGCGTTTCAGAAAATTGAAAATTGAAAATTGAAAGTTGAAATTAGTTCGGAGTTTGGAAGTTAGAGTCTGAAAGTCATAGACCACCGACAACTGACCAGCGACCTTTGACTTTAGACCTTCGACCTTCGACTAAAAACAATTCTTCAGCACCTGCAGCACCTCGTCGGTGTTCACCACGTGGTAGCCGCCGCCTTTGATGGTGCTTTCGGCGATGAGGGGGAGCATCTCCTCTGTGGCACCCACTTCGCGCAGTGTCTGTGGTATGCCCAGCTCGGCTATGAAAGCCTCCAAACGGTTGATGCCCTCGAGGGCTATCTGCTCGTCGCTGAGGCCGGGTTTGTTCACGTGCCAGATGTTGCGGGCGTAACGCACGAACTTCGGCAGGCCGTACTTATATATAAGGCGGTAGTACGATGGTGAGATGATGGCCAGACCGATGCCGTGCGGACAGTCGGTGTAGGCTCCCAGCTGATGCTCTATCATGTGCACCTCCCAGTCCTGAGTCTTGGAGAGGGCGAGGATTTTGTTCAAACCCATTGTGGCACACCACATTATATTGCTTCGGGCTTCGTAGTCCTGCGGATTTACAAGGGCTTTGCGCGATGCGTTGATAAGCGAAAGCATCACGGCCTCGAGCAGATAGTCGCTGGTGCAGTCGTCGTCGCCGCTGAAATACTGTTCCATAAGGTGCGAGAAGATGTCGAAGATGCCGCTCACCATCTGGTGTTTGGGCACGGTGTAGGTGAATTCGGGGTTGAGGATGGAGAACTTGGGAGACATAAGCTCCAACGGGAACACACGTCCAAGTTTCAGTTTCTCGGCTTCGTTGGTTATAACCGAGCCGCCGTTCATCTCGCTGGCGGTGCCGGTCATGGTGAGCACCGATGCCACGGGCACCACTTTGTTGGTGACAGGTTCCTGATTCACCCAGTAGCGTTGCCACGGGTCGCCTTCGCAGTAGGCAGCGGCAGAGATGCCCTTGGAGCAGTCCACCACGCTGCCGCCGCCGACGGCAAGTATCAGGTCCACAGCGTTTTCGCGTACCAGACGTGCCCCTTCGAGCACCTGTGTGTAACGCGGGTTGGAGTTGATGCCCGGCAGCTCCACCACGTTTTTGCCGCCTTCGTGCAGCATGCGCATCACGGTGTCGTAGATGCCGTTTTTCTTGATGGAGTTCTTGCCATACACAAGCAGAATGTTATTGCCGTAGTTTGCCAGCTCTTCGGGCAGTTTGTCCATGGCCTTGCGGCCGAAATGAATCCTCGTGGGATTGCAGTAGGTGAAATCGTATATCATATCTTTAAATGTTTATTTTTCAGTAAGAAAGTTCTTCATCTGTTTCTCGTTCAGTTCGATGTATTTGTGGCATTCCGCCACCGTGCCGTCGTTTACGAAAGCTATCAAGGGCATTACGCCGTTGGTGATGTTGAGGAAAGTCTCAGCGTCTATTGTAATATGTTCGAGTTCAGGGACTTTTGCTTTTTCGAAGAAAAGCGAGATGGGTTTCGATTTGTCGGTATGCCAGAAAACGATGCGCACTTTGTCCGAAGGGATGTCGGCCTGACGCATGGCTATATGCACTTTCTTGGCCGACTTGCGGCAATATCCGCAGGCGGTGGAGTAAAAACAGACAATCTGTCTGCCTTGCAGGAAAGTCTCGCCGCCCTCGGTTTCGAGCATGGTGGTGCGGAACAGACTTCCGTCGATGGTAACCTCCTTGCCGTAAAGGGCTTGGTCGATATACGAAGGTGTGATGAGCGAAAACACAGCCGCCAGCGACAGCACGGCCGCCGTAGCGAAGCCTGTCTTCGGCCAACGGAAATGCCAAGGCAGGGCGGGATTGATGGGAATGGCAAGGGCTATCAGCACGATATTTTTCAGCACCGACTGCCAGCGGCCCAACGAGAAGAAATCGCCGAAGCAGTGGCAGTTCTCGCCATCCATGTCGAACAAATACGGCTGCAGCAGTAGGTAGGTCGTGAACGCCACCAAAAAAGCCAGCATGGTGTATTTGGTGAAACGCGGGAACACGCCCATTATCAGGAAAATGCCGAGACACAGCTCCGCCGCCACCAGACAGCGGGTGAGGCTTTCGGTAATCTCATATCCGAACAGTCCGTGCTCGTACACATACATGTCGAAACTGTCTATCGACAGGTATTTCAGCACCGCCGACAGCACGAAAACCAGTCCCACCGCAATGCGCAGAACCCAGTTGAGGTATATTTTTTTTACAAGCAGTTTTTGCATAATAAGTGTTTCAATACAGGGTGCAAAGATACGATTTTTTTTTCAGTTGTCAGGGGGTAGATGTCAGTATTCAGTTGTCAGGGGGCAGTAGAGACGCACAGCCGTGCGTCTCTGTGTTTTTTACACGAATATCCGTGGTCGTAATTATTTCACGAAAATTACCATGTAATTTACCATTAATTTATTTGTGGGTAATTTATGGAAATTTATGTTCAAATTCCCGCCCGTAACGCCATTATTCGGACGCACGCAGTGCGTCCTTACGGGCGGCACAGGCATTTATGCCAGTCCTACGGACTTCTGTATTGTCGTTGGGCTTTTATATGCAGGGGCTTACGCCGCCTGCCTGTATTATAACACCCCTACGGGGTTTTGTTTGCATGGCACAGCCCCGTAGGGGCGGCATGCCACAGGTGAAGAAACTGCCTGTGGCAGTTTCGATAGCGAAGCGGAGAATTTGTAAAACCCTGCTAAAACGGGCAACAAAACAATATGAACCCCCAGCGGGGGTAGCATAACATAAAAAAATCCGTGTTTATCCGTGCAATCCGTGGTCGTAATTATTTCACGAAAATTACCATGTAATTATCCATTAATTTATGGGAAATTATTCACAAATTTATTTATTTTAGCGGAGTTCATCAACCTTTTAGGTGTTGTGGCAATTCGTGTTTTAAGATGTTGCGGTGTTTTTATTAAGACGCACGCGGTGCGTCCATACATCCGAAATCCTAATTCCGAAATACAGCAATTCCGTATGTTTCAATGTGTTAAAAAATAATTATATGCGGAAAAAATTGCAATGTTCAAAAAAAAATGTATCTTTGCAGATTGATTTTTTGAACAAAAAATTATGTATAATGCTTGTAGTCAATGTTTTATAGGTGGTGCGTTTTTATCGGGTCTATGCAAAAAGGACTGCTTTTATGAGATAATAAAAATAAACGAATAAAAAATAACTTTTATAACAAACAATGAAACAATACTTTAGAACTATCAGCTGCGTCGTTGCAGTAATAGCGTTGACCGTAATGGTTACCTCGTGTAAGAGAGAGGATTTTGACGAAGAGGCTCTTGCGCGGATTCCCGGTGTGGAACGCTACATATATGTCAACGCAGGTTTGCCACAAAATACCGGCACCCAAAAGGCATACCTCGACATAACTGACGGCAACAATGTGAAATGGTCGTTTGGCGACGCCATGAGCATCAACGGCACAAGTCTTACCGTGAACGGAGTTAAGGACAACTACACTACGGCTTTGTTCGAGGGCACTGTTTACGCAATGCCCGCCAACGGCGGCAGCGAAGATGCGTACTGGGCGCTGTACCCCTCCACCCTGGCACCGGCCTACACCACGAGCATACCCAGCGAGTTCGGCCGTTCCACCGTTACCGTGGATATGTCGTCTGCGCAGAAATTCGCTTCTAACCGTCATCCCCTCGACGGCTGTACCTATATGGCAGGATTTACGTCGGTGCCTGCCGGCACTGCTGCGTTGCATTTCCAGATGCGCAACCTCGGTGCGGTGCTGAAACTGCATCTCACCGCCGGCGCAGGAGCGGGCAACACCCGCATTTCCGAGGTGCTGGTCAACAGCTCCACCGACTACCTCAACGGCAAATTCAGCTTCGACGGCAACAACGTGGTCCACCAGAGCTCCGGTTCTAAATGCGTCTCGGTGAAACTCTCCGACGGCACCAACGATTATATTGATATCGCCAGTGGCGCCGATGTGTATGTCTTTCTGCCTCCGATAAGTCACGGCAAGATGGCGGTACGTGTCATCAACACCGACGGCGATGTTTTTGTAAAAACCTCTCTTGACGCCACTCTGGAACGCAACAAGATATACACCAGCAATATCAACGCAACCGCCTTCGGACCTTTGGACCCTGTTGTTTCCGTGGCGGCAAATACCACAATGGCTTTCGCCCCCGGCAACCTGCGCTATGTGGCCAACAACAGCACATGGCAGTTTGCCCGCCAGCAGTACCTGTTTGTGGGCGACGCGCGGGGTAATACCACTAAAAATGGTCGCGACACGCAAAGCGACACCATCGACCTGTTTGCCTGGGGCACAAGCGGTTGGAATAACGGCAACGCCCACTATATGCCCTACGTGCTGGACCATGCGGGATACAGCAGTACCGACGGCTATGGCTACGGTCCCACCGACGGCACCTCGTACACCTACGACCTCACTGGCAGCTACGCCGATGCCGACTGGGGTGTGCACAACGCCATTTACAACCCCCGCACCGCAACCACCGACCCCGCAGGGACCTGGCGCACGCCTACAAAGGCTGAGTGGGTATATCTTTTGAACACCCGTAACACGGTGAGCGGTATACGCTATGCCAAAGCCAAAGTCAACGGTGTCGACGGACTGATAATACTGCCCGACAGCTGGTGCAACTGCGTTTACCAACTCGACAGCGTGAATATTCCACGAGTGTTCTACGCCAGCAACACCATAAGTCTCAGCGACTGGGAAACGATTATAGAGCCCGCTGGAGCTACCTTCCTTCCTTCGGCAGGATTGGTGTCCCCCTCATACGGTGCTAGCGGCGGACGATATTGGTCGTCAACGCACAATGGCAGTGGCGATGCGTTCTTGTTGTATTTCAAGAATGGCTTGGGTGGAGTTGATCCTCAAAACACCAACCACAGATACAATGGTTTCAGTGTGCGACTGGTGAAAGAGGTGCACTAATTTGTAATTAGTAATTAGTAGTGAGTAATGAAGAAAGGTCCAGTGGACCTTTCGATAGCGAAGCGGAGAAAAAATGATTTGTATTTATAATTGATGAAAAATCCGTGGCGTTGTCACGGATTTTTTTTGTTTTATATTTTGTGCCAGTCCTACGGACTTCTGTATTGTCGTTGGGCTATTATATGCAGGGGCTTACGCCGCCTGCCTAATGTATGCCGCCCCTATGGGGCTGGGCTGTGCCACGCAAACCCCCGTAGGGGTGTAATAATACAGGCAGGGGTGTGAACCCCTGCATACGGAAACCCAAATACAAATCGAACCCCGTAGGGGTGACATAATTCACGGGTTATTATTCACATATTTATTTATTTTATCGGTGTTCATCAACCTTTCAGGTGTCGTGGCAATTTATGTTTAAATTCCCGCCTGCAACGCCAAATTTCGGTCTCACGCGGTGTGCCCCCACATCCGAAATTCGAAAAAAAACTTCCGAAATCCGAATTCCGAACTCTGAATTCCAAAAAAAAATCGTATATTTGCATTTTGCATTTTGTTTAAACAAAAATATAAGCTACTGATAATGAGAATAGATTTTTCAAAAGTCGATTTTAAGTCGAACGAAAAGGGGCACGAGTCCTTTTCCGATTGGCAGAAAAACGAGAAAATAGAGAAGAACTGGACAACTCCGGAGCAGATTGACGTGAAACCCGTTTACGGCGACTGCGACCTGCTCGGCATGGAGCACCTGAACTATGCCGCAGGCATTGCGCCTTTCCTGCGCGGACCTTATTCCACGATGTATGTGATGCGTCCCTGGACCATCCGTCAATACGCCGGATTCAGCACCGCCGAAGAGAGTAACGCCTTCTACCGCCGCAATATCGCTGCCGGACAGAAGGGTCTGAGCTGCGCCTTCGACCTTGCCACACACCGTGGCTACGACAGCGACCACGAACGTGTGGTGGGCGACGTGGGTAAAGCAGGTGTGGCCATCGACAGCATCCTCGACATGAAGATACTCTTCGACCAGATAGACCTCGGCAAGATGTCCGTTTCCATGACGATGAACGGCGCCGTGCTGCCTATCCTCGCGTTCTACATCATTGCCGCCGAAGAGCAGGGCGTTCCGCAGGACCAGCTGCAGGGCACCATCCAGAACGACATCCTCAAGGAGTTCATGGTGCGTAACACCTACATCTATCCCCCGCTGCCTTCGATGAAAATCATCGCCGACATTTTCGAATACACTTCGAAAAACATGCCCAAGTTCAACTCGATATCCATCTCCGGATACCACATGCAGGAGGCCGGCGCCACCGCCGACATCGAATTGGCATACACCCTCTGCGACGGTCTTGAGTACCTCCGCGCTGGTGTCAACGCAGGCATGAGCATCGACGACTTCGCTCCGCGTCTGTCGTTCTTCTGGGGCGTGGGCATGAACCACTTTATGGAGATTGCCAAAATGCGTGCCGCTCGTATGCTGTGGGCCAAGATTGTGAAACAGTTCAACCCCAAGAACCCCAAATCGTTGGCACTGCGTACCCACAGCCAGACTTCGGGCTGGAGCCTCACCGAGCAGGACCCGTTCAACAACGTGGCACGTACCTGCATCGAAGCTATGGGAGCCGCTTTGGGACACACCCAGAGTTTGCACACCAACGCCCTCGACGAGGCCATAGCTTTGCCCACCGACTTTTCGGCACGTATTGCACGTAACACACAGATTTACATACAGGAAGAAACCAACATCTGCCGCGTTGTCGACCCGTGGGCAGGTTCATACTATGTTGAAACCCTCACCAACGAGATAGCCCACCGCGCTTGGGCTCACATCCAAGAGATTGAGAAACTGGGCGGTATGGCAAAGGCCATCGAAAGCGGCATACCCAAGATGCGTATTGAAGAGGCTTCGGCACGCAAGCAGAGCCGTATCGACAGCAACACCGACACCATCGTAGGTATCAACAAATACCGTCTGGACCACGAAGACCCGATTGAAACCCTCGAGGTGGACAACACCGCTGTGCGCGAGGCACAGATAAAACGTCTGGCCAAGCTGCGCGCCGAACGCGACAACGACGCCGTGCAGAAATGTCTCGACGCCCTCACACGCTGTGCCGAGACTGGCGAAGGCAACCTGCTTGCCCTCTCCATCGACGCTGCACGCAAACGCGCCTCGCTGGGCGAAATCTCCTACGCCTTGGAGAAAGTTTTCGGAAGATACAAAGCTAACATAAATCTTATTTCGGGAGTGTACAGTACAGCAACCAAAGACAACGAGAATTTCAAGAAAGCACAAGCACTGTGCGAAGAGTTTGCCAAGATGGAAGGCCGCCGTCCGCGTATTATGGTGGCCAAGATGGGACAGGACGGTCACGACCGTGGTGCCAAAGTGGTGGCCACAGGCTACGCCGACATCGGATTCGACGTGGATATGGGACCGCTGTTCCAGACTCCCGCCGAAGCAGCGAAACAGGCCGTGGAGAACGACGTCCACATCCTCGGCGCCAGCTCCCTCGCAGCAGGACACAAAACCCTTCTGCCACAGGTTATCGAAGAGCTGCGCAAGCTTGGCCGTGAGGACATCATGGTTGTTGCCGGCGGTGTGATACCTCCGCAGGACTACCAGTTCCTCTTCGACGCAGGCGTGGCAGCCGTGTTCGGTCCCGGAACGGTGATCAGCGACAGCGCCATCAAGATGCTGGAACTGCTTATCGAAGCAAGAAAATAGCATAAGCCGCATAGAACCAAGAAAGGGCTTCACACGAAGCCCTTTTTTTGAACTTTCAGCCATTGTGGCAAGCCGAAACCAATGTGTGAAACCATAAAACAAAACAAGAATATGGAAGAAAACAAGGACATTGAGGGAAACAAAACCACAGAAGAAAAGAAAGAAGTGAAAAAAGGCATTTGGGGCAGAATCAAACAATCGGGGTTCTACCGCTCGTTGAACACCTTTGCCAGCTCGGCCATCATCGGCTTGGGCATAACACTGATAATTTTTGTTTACAAGGTGTATTCGGGAAAGAAACAGTTCGAAGAAACCGCCGACAGGTTGGACAATATAAGCCGTTCGCTCTCCACACGCTGCTTGGGCAAATTTCCGGCATACATATCCGAAATCAACGAGATTTTTGCCACTCTGGAGACGGGCGACACTGTGGTGGTTTTCGAAGATGTGCTTTACTACGGCATCAAGAGCGACCCTTTGGGATTCTGCCGTCTGCAGCAGCTGTTGCTCAACCATGCTCGTCAGGGCGGAGTGGTGACGGTGGCCTATTACGACAACCACAGCAAAGCAAGTGCGGTGCCGTGGGCTTCGGTGTTCCACCGCATGGTGCTCGAAAGCCGCATAGCACAGCGTTATCTCTCCGAAATAAACGTCGAACGGCAGAAAAGAATCGACCAGATGGTTGAAAAAGCCCCTCAGGGCACTTTCGACAAAGAAGGAAGACAAAAGATGTTCGCCTATATCGACAGCTGTGTTACCGAGGAGTATTTTGCCAAAACTCGCGACAACGACCTCGAGGCCGCTCAGAAACTGGTGAAAGGCTATCTGTCGTTTAAGGACGCTTTGGTTGATGAGTCGGCAACCTCTCTGCTCTCCGACCTGCTTGTAAGCCGCATGTGCAACAACATTGACTCCATCATGCACCATTATCTGGAATATGGCCCCAATTCGGCCAAAAAGTCGGTAAAGGACATACATTTTTCCGACTACGAGAATATGTATATCGACATAACCGACTGCATTGTAGAGATTTATCGCTATCACGGCATAGAACTTATTCCTTTGAACGAGTATCTTACCATGAGTTGCTGGCTGATAAAACCGGTGAACAACAAACATTCGGTGAAATCCATTCTGGCCTTCCCCTCGAAGTATTCGAGCGACGAGATTGGCTTCTACTCGCAGGACGAGCTGTTTTCGGAGTACATCACCACCATACTGCAGGGTGTGCGCGGCGAGCTGAACGAAGAGAAAGAGCGTCCGTCGAATTTTTAGTATAAAGCAGTGATTTGTATAACAAAAAGCTGCGGCTCGGTTTCACCGAGCCGCAGCCTCTTATTTAATAATTATTTTCCTCTAAAAATCTCGCACAAGGCGGACAGATTTACCATTGTAGCGACTGCCATTGTACGAAGGATTGGTGCCTAAACGGAAGTACAAAATGTAAGTGTCGCTGTTATCGTAATACGTGGCCGACCAGTAGTAGCCGCTTTCACTTACTTCGTATACCAAAGTGTAAAAGCGTGAACCTGATGCAGGAAGGAATACGCAACCAGCATTCTCCAATGTAGTCCATGTGGCAAGGTTTATAACATTAGATGTATATGCGGCATTATAGATGTTGGTACTGTTCAAGGCATAAGTGGAATTGCTCCAGTTGTCGGGGACAATAATTAGTCCTGGCACTCCGTTTACCGTTGCCCTGGCATATCGTATGCCAGAGGCGGTCCTTCGGTTGTCGAAAAGATATACCCATTCATCTTTTGTAAGCGTTCGCCATGTGCCTGGGGCATCGGTTGTGGATGTCTTGGGATTGTAGATTGCGTTATATACGCCCCAGTCATAGTTGGTATTGGAGATATTGGTATCTCCGTCGCCATAATCGGAAGATGTTGTGCTTGTCATATACGGATATTTTTGATTATATCCACTTGTTCCCCAACCGAACAAGTCTATCCATCCAGAGTAGGAAGAGGATATGTTAGTGTTGCCAGAGCCAATGGTGTCCCACTGGTTGGGTGCAAAACGCCATGTGCCTGCTGCTGTGCCGCTGCCTGCAACAGTGTGGGTGGTGGCAGTGCTACCCCCGTTATTGGCACTCCACTGCAAATTTCCGGGAGAGAAAATAACGCTGTCGTTGGCACTTACAGAAAATGTATGAGAGCCTGCAGTGGTTATAGTGTCCTCATTGCCGTATGTTGTGCCGGCGTAGTTTGTGGCGTATGCACGGACATAATAGGTGGTTCTTGTAGTAAGTCCGGTTATACTACTTGTAAAGCTGCCGATATCCGAAGCATTTATGGTATGGCTGTTGTTTATGGTAGGATTGGGCAGGGTGTCCCAGCAAACGCCACGGGCATATACCACGGCACCGCCGTCGCTGGTAACATTGCCGCCGCTAACGGCCGAGGTGTCAGTAATATTGCTTGCCACGGTAGTGGTAACTGTGGGTGGCACGGCTACGGCGGTGTCGGCAACAAGGCGCACAGCACAACCTATATATCGAGTGTTAGTGTTGCCAGGGGTTACCACAGCGTTAGTGAATTTCGCATTGTATGCATTGTTGGTGTTGTTACGCATCGATGCCCAATAGGAGCCAGCAGAACCAACACCGTTTATTGTTGTGCCGGCACGTGTACCCGTTGCTGGTAGAAACACACAACCGACATTCTCCAACGTGGTCCATTGAGCTGCAGAGATAACATTACTTGTATATGCTGCATCAGTGGTGTTGGTGCTGTTAAGAGTATAAATGATGGTTCTCCAGTTGTCGGGTACAATTATGAGGCCACACACTCCATTAACTGTGGCTTTGGCGTAACGTATGCGCGAAGGGGTGTAGCGAGTGTTAAGGAGATATGTCCATTCGGCATAAGTAAGGGTACGCCATTTCCCGGGTGCATTGCCGCCGTTGGATATGGCATTGTACACTCCCCAGTCGGCATTGGCGTAGATGCCGGTAAGTGGGTTGTTGTATGCGCTTCCGTCGGTGGGGCCGTAGCCGTAACCTATGGAGCTTGTGTAGGGCGAAGCTGTGCTGTTGGAGCTGCTATACGGCTGGTAGAAATAGTTGCCGTTGTTCCAACCGCTTGTTCCCCAGCCGAATAAGTCTATCCAGCCACGATTGGAGCTGGAGATACTGTTATTGGCCGCGCCTATGGTGTCCCACTGGTTGGTGGCAAAGCGCCATGTTCCTGCCGCTGTGCCGTCGGCGGTGGCGTGTGTGGTGGCAGAGGAACCGCCGTTTTTGGCACTCCATTGCAGGTTGCCTTTCGAGAAAAACACCCCCTTGCCCGATGCAACAGTGAAAACACCCCTCAACGCACCCGAAGGCACGGCGGAAACAGTTATGGTATCCTCGTTGCTATAAGCTGTGCCGGCAGCGTTACTGGCGTAGGCGCGTACATAATATGTGGTTCCTCGGTTCAGTCCGGTGATATTGTTTACAAAACTGCCTGTGCCATAGCCGACAAGTGTATGGCTGTCGCTTATGGTAGGATTGTGGCTTGTGCTCCAGCAAACACCGTGGGCATATACAATTGCGCCGCCGTTGTTTGTTACTCTGCTGTCGCAATAGGCCGATGTGTCGGTAATATTTCTAAAGGTGTCGATGGTTACTGTTGGCAACGTTGCCGTGGCAGTATCTCTCACAAGACGGACCGATCGACCTTCGTAAACTACACCTCCACTATAAGGATTAACTCCGTTTGCGTTTAAATATAAATAGTGTGATTGGGATTGGAAGTAAAACGTTGTGGACCAATAGCCAGAACTAGCTTCAAAACCAGATCGAGTGCGTGTGCCAGCCGCCGGTAGAAAGGCAGCACCTGCATTTTCCAAGGTGTCCCACAGAACCGAGGATATGATATTGGCTGCATAAGACGCCCCGTCATCATTAGTGCTGTCGAAAGTGTGAATAGCGGAAATCCAATTGTCGGGCAAAATTATCAATCCAGGCACACCATTAACCGTTGCCTTTGCGAAAAGTTGTCCGGAAACGGTGTTGCGATTGAATAAAAGATATACCCATTCGTCTTTTGTAGGTGTGCGCCAAATACCTGGCACATCGGTAGTTAGGGTTTTGGGGTTGTATATGGAATTATACACGCCCCAGTCGTAATTGGCATTAGCACCAACGAGATTACTTGGCGGCATATTTGAGGATGGTCCGTAACCATAATAGTTATAGTTTTGATCAACGGGTGAAACAGTTCTGGAATATGGTTTGTAATTGGTATTGTAGATATCGCTTGGATAGTGCCAACCAGCTGTTGCCCAGCCAAACAAATCCGCCCAACCGGCGTATGACGAAGATAAATTCCTGTTGGCAGCTCCTATGGTGTCCCATTGGTTGGGAGCAAAACGCCATGTGCCTTCGCCCGTACCGCCAACCACGGTATGTGTTGTGGCTACAGAGCCACCTCCTGTGGCGCTCCACTGCAAATTGCCGGGCGAAAAATACACTCTGTTGCTGGCCGACACCGAGAACACGCCTTGTATGGTGCCATGCAGTATGTAGCGTGTTGTTATAGTATCCTCGTTGCCGTAGGCCGTGCCGACGGAGTTGGTGGCGTAAGCCCTTACATAATATGTGGTGCCGGGAGTCAAACCCGAAATATTGCTTGTAAAAGTGCCTGTGCCCGTGCCGTCGGAGGAGTGACTGCCATTTATTGTAGGATTGTGGCTGGTGTCCCAGCAAACGCCGCGGGCGGTAACAGCAGCACCGCCGTCGCTGGTAACATTGCCTCCGCTAACGGCCGATGTATCGGAGATATTGCTCGCCGCAGTGGTGGAAACTATGGGCAGATTGGCAAGTGCGGCAACAGTTATTTCGTTGCCGTAGGCCGTGCCGACAGAGTTTGTGGCGTAGGCCCTTACATAATATGTGGTGCCGGGAGTCAAACCCGAAATGTTGCTTGTAAAAGTGCCTGTGCCAGTGCCGTCGGAGGTGTGGGTGTCGCTAATTGTAGGATTATGGCTGGTGCTCCAGCAAACGCCGCGGGCGGTAACAGCGGCACCGCCGTCGCTGGTAACATTGCCTCCGCTAACGGCCGACGTGTCGGTGATACCGCTGGCCGTGGTGGTGGCAACCGTGGGTGGAGTACGTGATATTACAGGGAAAATAAGAGTGAAATTTTGGCTTCCCGTCAGGGATTGCTGTATTACATTGCTTGTGGCAACCGAGCCGCTGAGGGTCGCATAGCCGGTTATTTTCATCATGTCGCCACTATGGAAAGGATTTGCCGAATGACGTTTCTCTACAATATTCCCGTTCCCTTTGTACGATATGCTGTTGCCAGAGCCCGTGCCGCGATTGAGCAGTTTTATGGTGCTGCGCCCCTGCGGGGTGGTGACGGCCAGAAGATAGACTTGCGGGTTTTGCAAACTCACTTCGAAGAGGTTGTTGCCTGCTTCGAGAGGCATTGTTCGTTCGGCGACTTTCTGTCCGGCAAGATTGTAAACCTGCATAATGGCCTCGCAACTTTGGGGCAGAGCCACGGACACGTTGGTTGCGCCATTGAAAGGATTTGGGTACGAAGCAATGTCGGCTGCACGGTTTTGCGCATCGGCAATGCCTGTTTGTGCGAAAGATAGCACTGTGTCGGGATATAGTACCGTTTCGCTCCACGAGCGGGTAATGTTTTGTACTTGTACCGAGTCCAAACGAATGTAGCTGTTGTCGGACTTAGTGCCGGTAAATCTCAATGTAATGTCCTGCGAAATAGCTGTAGCCGCAAGGCTTATCACAGCCAAAAGAGCAAATAATTTCCTCATAACTTGATTATTTTTGTTCGTAAATTGTTTTGCAAAGATACGATTTTTTTGTAAAAAGTGATCAGTGAACTGTGAAAAAGAGCGATGTTTTTTTTGTGAAGGTGTGAAAATGTGAAGGTGTGAAGAAGTTGAGAAACACATAAGTGAACTGTGTTCTGTGAACAGTGATAAGAGCATTGATTTGTCGATTAAAAAAGTTCCCCCTTTTCAAAGGTGGCAGTGGAATTCAACTTTCAACTTTCACTTTTCAACTAATATGTTAATGTAGCCGTAATATAAATACGCTGCGGCTCGGTTTCACCGAGCCGCAGCGTATTATTTATATTCCCGAAAAGGATTAGAATCCGAAAATATCGTCGATTTTCAGTTTCTTAACCTTGCCGAATTTGCCGAGGGCGTTGAAGTCCATCTCGCTCTCTTTGCCGAGTATCAGATAGGTCTTTTTCTGACCTTTGATGTATTTCTTCTGGAAATCGACGAGGTCTTTCATAGTAAGGTTGGGGTAGATCTGGTACAGTTGTTTGCCGAGGGGTTCTTTCCATCCCATACGCTCGCAGTTGAGGTAGCTGCCTATGATGCCCATTTTGGTGGTGCGGTTGGTGCGTATGTTAGAAATGAGGGCGTCCTTGGCAAGCTGGAAGTTGGCTTCGGACTGCGGCATGTCGCTGAAAAGCTCTTCGTATGCTCTCAAAGCGTCGAGCAGTTTGTCGTTCTGGGTGATGACGTTGGCGCTGTTGTAGAACCAGCCGTCCTTGCGTCCGGTGTTGGCGTAGTGGCTGCTGGCGCTGTAGGCGAGGCTGCGTTTCTCGCGCATTTCCTGGAACACGATGGCGTTCATCGAGCCGCCGAAATACTCGTTGAAGAGCTGCACCTGCGGCACGAGTTTGGCGCCGAATTTCTCGCCACGGAAATATTCGGTTACGTAGGTGTTTTTGGCATCGTAGTCAACAAACAGCACTTGGTTTTGTGTGGTGGCTAGCGGGTGGTGTATCTTGTTGGCGGGCACTTTTTTGGTGGGTTTTACGTTGTGCACGCGGTCGAGAACGCTCTTGAGTTCGTTCATCGACAGCGGTCCATAGTACAGCACTCGGTGCTTGTAGCCGAACAGTGATTTGATTTCGTTGACGAGCTGCTGCGAGTTGTAGGCGCGCAGTTGGGCGTCGGTTTCGGTGATGTCCTTTATATACTGTTCGCCGTAAATGCCGTAGCGGTTGAGGGCGCTGAAGCAGGCGCGCTGGTTGCTCTTGCTGTCGGTGCGGCTCTTGATGATACGTTCAACGAGGGCTTTGAGGGCTGCGTCGTTGGGCTGCACGTCGCTCATTATCTCTTCCACCAGACGCATGGCGAGTTCCATGTTTTCGGCCAAGCCGCTGATGTTCACCGTGATGGATTCGCTGCCGACGCTGAGGTTGTAGTTGCATGCCAATTTAAAGAACTCTTCGCGCAGCTGCTCGGCGGTGTGTTTGCTTGTGCCGAGATAGCTGAGAAGGTCGCTGGCAAGGTCGATGGTTTTGTTCACCGAGCTGCCGAACTCGAAACGGTAAACGAGGTTAAAAGTGGCGTTTTCTTCGTTCTTCACGTAAAGAATCTCGCTGCCGTTAGCGGTCTTGCCTTTCTGCATATCTTTCTTAAAATCGACAAACACAGGCTCGATAGGCTGCACTTTGGCTGCACTTTCCTTGATGCTGGTGAGGAACGGGCTTTCGTCGTCGCGGTTCACCTCGATGGGAGTGATGGCGGGTTTCACCACCTTGGTAACGGGGTCGGGAGTGCCCTGACGTTTGTAGATAACCACATAGTTGTTGTCTTTGAAAATGCGGTTGGCGAAGTCCACGATGTCCTGTTTGGTGATTTTTGAGAGCTCGTCGATTTCGTTGCACACATCACCCCAAGTGCGGTGTTCGACAAAGGCGTAGGCCATCTGGCTGGCGCGGCTGTCGTTGCTTTCGGCACGTTTCATGATGGAGAGTTTCTGGTTGTTGATGGCGGCTTGGAGCATCCATTCGTCGAACTGGCCTTTCTTTACTAGCTCTATCTGTTCCAGCAGCAGGTCTTTGAGCTGGTCGAGGGTCTGTCCTTTCACAGGGCGACCGCCGAGCATAAAGGCGGCGTAGTCGTTGAGGGTGTAGGTGCCGGCGTAGGCTCCGAGGCATTTCTGTTTCTGGTTGAGGTTAAAGTCGATAAGACCGCACTTGCCGTTGTTGAGGATGTTCTCGGTGGCTTCGGCAAGCAGGGCGTCGCGGCTGCCGTTGCCCTCGTTGATGCGGAAGGCGATGGTGAGGTTCTCGGGGTCGAGACCGGTGATGGTACGTGTTATGGGGCTGGTGATAGGCTGTTCGGCAACTTTGGTGAATGTGGGAACGTTGCCGGGTTTCCAGCATCCGAAATATTTGTCGATGATTTTGATGGCTTCGTCGGGGTCGAAATCGCCGGCCATCGAAATGCACATATTGTTAGGCACGTAGTAGGCGGTGTGGTACTCACGTATGTTGCGCATCGAGGGGTTTTTCAGGTGCTCGATGGTGCCGATGGTGGTCTGCGAACCGTAGGGGTGGTTGGGGAACAGGGCTGCCATCATAGTCTCGTTGGAACGACGGCCGTCCTGTGCCATGCCTATGTTTTTCTCCTCGTAAACGGCTTCCAACTCGGTGTGGAAAAGACGCAGCACAAGATTCTGGAAACGGTCGCCCTGCACTTTGGCCCAGTTTTCGAGCTGGTTGGCGGGAATGTTCTCAACGTACATGGTGTAGTCGTTGGAGGTGAAGGCGTTGGTGCCGTTGGAGCCGATGGCGGTCATCGATTTGTCGTACTCGTTGGCGATGGCAATCTGCGAGGCGAGGTACGAAAGACTGTCGATCTTATGGTAGATAGTGGCTCGTGTGGCGGGGTCGTCGAACATACGGTAAGCCTCGTAGAGGTCCTCGATTTTCTGGATGTAGAACGACTCTTTCTCCCAGTCTTTGGTGCCGAGCTGGTGGCTGCCCTTGAAAAGCATGTGCTCCAGATAGTGGGCAAGGCCGGTGGTCTCCTTGGGGTCGTTTTTGGAACCGGCGCGCACTGCTATGTAGGTCTGGATACGCGGGGCGTTCTTATAAACGCTCATAAACACTTTAAGTCCGTTGTCCAAGGTGTATTCGCGCACCTGCAACGGGTCGTTGGGATAGGTCTTGTACTGGTACTTCTGTGCTATGGCCGAAGTGGAAAACAGCGTCACGGCAACGAGAAGCCCGAAAAAGAATTTTACTTTTCTCATTGTTTTACAGATGTTTATTTTATTACTTGTTGATTTCAATTATATGCAAAGATACGAAATTTTAGTGAATAGTGATGAGTGATTGGTGATTAGTGATGAAGAAAGGTTCAGTGAACCTTTCGATAGCACAAAGTGCGGAGAACAAATTAGTGGTGTGAAGGCGTTAAGGTGTTAAGATGTGAAGGCGTTTAATTGTTTAAATGTTTAGTTGTTTAACTGAGAACTGAATACTGCCAACTGACCACTAATTTTCAACTTTCAATTTTCAATTCCCAAAGTTGAGTATTTCTCGCCGTAAAGCAGGTGCTGTTGCAGGAAATCGGTGGGGTATTCCACACGGTAGTCCACCACTTTGCCGCTCTGCTCCACTGGCACTATTTCGGGATTTAGGAATCCGCCGTAAGGCTTGAGGTTCAGCGCTTTGTAGCGTTCAAGCACCTCTTTGTGAAGGTCGAGATCTATCTTTACTCCGTAGGTCTCCACCATAGCCTTGCCGGCGGCGTAGTCGCCTTCCGACTTGATGCGCTGTATTTCGGCCAGCAGCCGTCCGAACAGGGTGCGCAGTTTCTGGTAGTCGTTGATAACGAAATAGGTCTTGCCGTCTTTGCTAACACGTCCTATCACGTTGTCGGTACGCCCTTGCTCGAAGCACCACTGCGCAATGAGTTTGCGGTCCTGCATGTGCGATTCGGTAACCTTGTCGCCCAACTCTATGCGTGTAAGCTGTGTCATAAGGCCGTTGCGGATAAAGCCGCTGTATTCGGCTTTGAAAGCTTGGTCGTCGGGCAGTATGCCGAGGTCGATAAGTTTCTGGTCGGCAAGGTAATAGAGTCCGAAGAGGTCGGCGCGGGCCTCCTCCAGCGTGGAGGCGTACTCCTTGAGGGCGTTGGGGTTGGTGGTGGGCAGCAGCTGTCCCGAGCCGTGGCCGAGACACTCGTGAAGGTCGGTGTGGAGCACGTCGGTGAGGTCGCCGTAGGTCTTGCAGAGGTCAACCTCGTCCTGCGTGTAGGCGAACTCCTTGAGCACGCTATTGGGCGACTCCTTGGCGGCTTTGTTGTAAGCGTCGATAAGGTTGGTGATAGTTACCGACTTGGAGCCGTGTTCCTTGCGAATCCAGTCGGCGTTGGGCAGGTTGATGCCGATAGGCGGAGTGGGGAAACAGTCGCCCGCAAGGGTGGTGACGATGATAGCCTTGGCGGAGACGCCCTTGCACTCTTTTTTCTTGAAACGCGGGTCCACAGGCGAATGGTCCTCGAACCACTGCGCGTTGGAACTGATGAGGTTGGTGCGACGTGTGGCCTCGCGGTCTTTGTAATCAACCACAGCCTCCCATGTGGCCTTGATGCCGAGGGGGTCGGTGTAAGTCTCTATAAATCCGTTCACAAAGTCGATAAATGAGGTGTTGTCCTCTACCCAAGCGATATTGTATTCGTCCCACACGTGCAAATCACCTGTGCTGTAGTATTTTATGAGTAGGTCGGTATAATGGCGCTGGGTGCTGTTCTCGGCGGCAGCGTTGGCCTTGCGGAGCCAGAAAACGATTTTCGACAAGGCGTTGCCGTACATGCCTCCGATGCGGTACACCTCCTCCGACAACTTGCCGTCGGCTTTGACGAGACGCGAGTTGAGGCCGTACGAGAGAGGCTTGTCGTCGTCGGGATTGTAGAACTGGGCGTAGTATGCCTCGGCTTCGGCTTGCGACACGCCTTGGTAAAAGTTCACCGACGAGCCGGTTACGTTGTCGCTGCCCTGCTCCGAGCTACGCCGCATGGGATAGAGGTCTTTGTCGAAAATGATGGGAAGCACGAACTCCTTAAACTCGGCAACAGATTTTCCGTCAAGGAGTTGCGAAACATCGCTATTGTCTATCAAGTTGGCGAAATACTCCTTAGGTACATCGGGTAGGAACTTGCCCTCGCCGTAGTGGTGATGGATGCCGTTGCTGAAAAAAACACGTTTGGCATAGACCACAAAGTCTTGAAAATCGGCACACTGCCTGTCGCCGGAATAGGTTTTGAGTATGGCCTCCAAGGTTTTGCGCACCAGCAGGTTGTATTTAAAATTCTGGTCGAAGATGATGTCGCGGCCGTACTTGGCGGCTTCGCCGAGACAGTAGAGGTATTCCTTCTGCCGCAGCGTGAGGGTGTCCCATCCGGGAATGCGGTAACGCATCACCTTGAGGTCGGCAAATTCATCTACAAGATATTTAAAATCAGGCTCCTGTGCAGGATTGGGGTTGGCGGTTTGTTCGGGTGTCATACTATTATTATATTGTGAAAATATAATAACGCAGAAAACGGCGCTGTTATTACAATCTGCACAACAAAAATAATTTTTCCGCACCACGTTTGTTTTTCCGAAAAAATATCCGTAACTTTGCAGTCGCAAAATGCAATTGTTTAATACATTATAAAACACCGAAAAACTATGACACCAAAGAAATTATTTCTGCCGTTGGCGGCTGCCCTTGCACTTCTCCTCACGTCGTGCAATAAGGAGTTCCACCAGTATCTCGTGATAGAGAACGGCACTTCGGACACGCTGAGGATTGCCGTTTCGGAACGCGGACAGCGCAATATCGGCGACGTTTCGCGTAGCCACAGCACCAGAAGCAAGGTGCTCGCGCCCGACGAGCTGTTCCTCATCTACGACGAACTCGACGACGGCCACATGCCAAGCGAGACTATCGACGACGTGGATCCGCGACTTTACGACATTTTGCTGAGAGAACAGGAGTTTTACAACGTTCGCGCCTACCGCCACGACACCTGCATAGCCATCTGGGAACACCCAGGAGAGTCTGTGTTGTCGAGCCATCCCGACGGACATCCCTACTATGCCGAGTTCAATAGCTTCTACAACCGCTGCTCTTGGCGAAAGACCACTTCGCCAACGGCATATACCTTCACCTTTACCGTGAAGGAAGAGAATTATTACCACAAAATTGATTATTTTAAGAAATAAAGCCATGAAACACAATATTTTAAAGACAATTGTCGGCACCATGATGCTGTCGTTTATGTTTATGTCGTTCCAATGCGGCGAGGAAGAAGAAATGCCACCCCTTGAACCGAGCACCACTTTCGTTCTGGACAACCACACCTACGACACTTTGAGAATAACTTTGACAGCCTCCGAGAGCGGCCGCGCCGGAAAACGCTTCGACGTGCGTCCTTTCTCGAAATATATGTTCGAAACAGAGATTAAGAACGAACCTTATAACGATGAAATAGAGCTGCTTACCGACTACCTCGACGGCTGGGACACAGTGCGTGTGATCGTCAAAGGAACGGAAAAATTGAAGTTTTCAGGCCCCTCTTTCGACGGTGCCGATGACGAGCATACCTTTTTCAACCGAAACTCGTGGGAGTACTTCGAACACAGAAACGACTACGAACAAAGCCGCTATACCTACAAAATTTTGAAGGCGGATTTTGAATAAAATAGACGCACGTCAGTGCGTCCTAGCATTCACACGCAATTCCGTGGTCGTTTTTTTTACAAAAATTACCGAAAATTATCCATTAATTTTTTCGGACGCACGCGGTGCGTTTTTATGCCAGTCCTACGGACTTCTAAATGGAATGTGCTGCATTTTAAGCAGGGTTTTACAACCCTGCCTGTATTATGTCAGTCCTACGGACTTTGGACATGACCAATCAGCCCCGTAGGGGCGGCATACTATAGGCAGGTGGCGTAAGCCCCTGCAAACATAGGTTATGAAATACAATATGAACCCCCAGCGGGGGTGGCATAATTTATGAATAATTCGTGGCAATTCATGTTTAAAAAGAACACGGAAAATTTTTCCGTGTATTTCGTCTTTTTCGATGTTGAAAATAATTGCTTTAGCGATGTAATTGTTCTCCGCCTTCGGCTATCGAATCATTCACTGAATGATTCTTCACCCCTTCGGGGGTGGCATAATTTATGAATAATTCGTGGCAATTCATGTTCACAAAAAAAGGGGCGAAAAATTTTTCGCCCCTACATATATTTTAATTGTCAATTGTTCATTGTCAATTGTCAATTGTCAATTAAATCCGAATTATTTTCCTTCCGTTTTCGAAATCATCTTGAACACTCCGTCCTTGAAAATCCATTTGGTCTCGGTGGAGGATTCGTTGTTGTCGGGGATTTCTATCTCGTCGATGTTCGACATGTCTTCGTTGAGCTGCTGTTCATAGCTGCGGTCCTCGAAGGTCTCGCTCAAATCGAGCAGGTACGAGCCGTCGCTCTGTTTGGAGATGCTCAGCTGCGAATAGGCGTTGTAGCAGGCGGGTTTCATAAGCTCGTCATAGGCCGTCCATCCCCCGTCGCCGCCTTGGGGGTTGCGGTATGGATTCTCGTAGTCGCAGAAATGCCAGAAAAGCATGTCGTTTGACTGCATCAGACGGAAAATGCCCATAACGGTCTGGTATTCCATATCGCCGCTGGTCTCACTCTCTTCAAAAAGGTAGTCTAACATATTGAAATACAATGGGAACCATCCGAAACGCAGCTGGGGCATTTTTTGCATTGTGCCGTTTTCCGATTTCTTGGCCTTGCCCTCGCCGGTGGTCTTTATCTGCTTTCCAGTGAGGAAATTGTACGATATGTCGTAATGCTCCTTTTTGTGACGGTCTTTCTTGCCTCCGATAAGGTAGAAATCGCCGTCCTGGAAACGGAACAGGAACACGTCGGTGCCGTCGTCGTAGGCGGGACTCTCGATACGCACCACGCCTTTGTCGGTAACTGTTATCTTGCTGTTTTCCGACACCGAGGCGTCGTAGGCGCGGAACAGGGTGTAGCCGCCCTGCGCGTTGCCGAAATAGAAGGCGAAGTCGGTGCCGTCGCCCACATCGGTATAATCTTGATTTACAGCGATTACGAGGTCTTTTTTGCCGTCCTTGTCGAAATCGCCCTGAGCCGAAATCATCGAATTGCTTTTCTTGGTGTAAAGTTCGGCAGGGGTTTTGCCCGACTGCTTGAAATTCTGTGCGTTAACACCTTCGGTGATTGCCAATGCAAAAACGAGGGCAATGGTCGCGAAAACTATGCGTGGTGTATGTGTGTTCATAATAATGGATTTTTAATTGAATATGATGGTTGTGTTATATGTCAGATAATCAGCAGGGTAGGGGGGTGCAGTCGTCAGGCTTTCTCCATGTTTCTGCGGTAGGCAGTCATGGTGTTCATCAGCAGCGACACGCGAGTCATAATGCCCACGCCGCCGGGCACGGGGGTTATGAAGCTGCATTTGGGTGCCACATGTTCGAAATCCACGTCGCCGGTGATGTAGTAGCCTTTGGGGTTGGTGGGGTCGTCAACACGGTGTATTCCCACGTCGACCACCACGGCGCCTTCCTTCACCATGTCTTCGGTAACGAAATGGCGTTTGCCTATTGCCACCACAAGGATATCGGCCTGCAGGGTGAGCTCCTTGAGGTTCTGTGTGCGGCTGTGGCAGAGGGTTACGGTGCAGTTGGCGTTGGAGGCGTTGCGCGAGAGCATGTTGGCCATGGGTGTGCCCACAATGTTGCTGCGGCCTATCACCACGCAGTGTTTGCCCGATGTTTCGATGCCGGTGCGTTCGAGCAGAGTCTGTATGCCGTAGGGCGTGGCGGGCAGGAAGGTGGGCATTCCGAGCACCATCTTACCCACGTTAACAGGGTGGAATCCGTCCACATCCTTGTCGGGATTGATGGCGTTGATGACGTTGTTTTCGTTGATATGCTTGGGCAACGGCAGTTGCACTATAAAGCCGTCAACGTCGGGGTCGTTGTTGAGAAAATCCACCACTCCAAGCAGCTCTTTCTCCGACATCGTTTCGGGATAGCGGTAAACGGAGGAGGTGAATCCCACGCTGTGGCTGTCCTTTTCCTTGGAGGCCACGTAGGTCTTGCTGGCGGGGTCCTCGCCCACCAGTATCGCTGCCAGATGCGGAGGACGCATCCCTTTTTCGGTGTTCAGACGTACTTCGTTGGCAATCTCGTCTTTTATCTGTGCGGCTATTGTTTTGGCGTCAATTACAACTGTCTTCATATCAAAAAGTTATATTTTTTTTGGTTATCTCTTTCTCCGGGTGAAGTTTTGAAGGCTTTTGCTGCCTTTGTTGCTCACCATTTTCATCATTTTGCGGGTGTCCTCGAACTGTTTTATCAGCCGGTTCACCTCCTGAATGGTGTTGCCGCTGCCTGCTGCTATGCGCATTTTGCGGCTGCCGTTGAGCACCGAGGGGTGGCGGCGTTCGTAAGGTGTCATCGAGCCGATGATGGCCTCGATGTTCTTGAAGGCGTCGTCGCTGATTTCCACGTCCTTGGTGATTTTCGACATTCCGGGAATCATCCCGATAAGGTCTTTCATGTTGCCCATTTTCTTCACTTGGTTTATCTGGGCGATGAAATCCTCGAAGTTGTATTCGTTTTTGACGATTTTCTTGGAGAGTCGTCGTGCCTCCATCTCGTCGTACTGTTCCTGCGCGCGTTCCACAAGGGTTACGATGTCGCCCATGCCGAGTATGCGGTTGGCCATACGTTCGGGGTGGAACACGTCGAGGGCGTCCATTTTCTCGCCCACACCGACGAATTTGATGGGCTTGTCCACCACATAGCGGATGGTGAGGGCTGCACCGCCGCGGGTGTCGCCGTCGAGTTTGGTGAGCACCACGCCGTCGTAGTCCAGACGGTCGTTGAAGGCCTTGGCGGTGTTCACCGCGTCCTGACCGGTCATCGAATCGACCACGAAGAGCGTCTCCTGCGGGTTGAGGGCTTTCTTGAGGTTGGCAATCTCGTTCATCATCTCCTCGTCCACTGCCAAGCGTCCGGCGGTATCGACGATAAGCACGTTGATGTTCTTGAGTTTGGCCTCCTTGAGGGCGTTTTGTGCTATCTGGATGGGATTTTTGTTTTCCGGTTCGGAATAAACTGGTGCGCCCACCTGTTCGCCCAACACGTTGAGCTGTGTGATGGCGGCGGGACGGTAAACGTCGCAGGCTGTGAGCATTACGGTTTTTCCGCGTTTTGTCTTAAGGTGGTTGGCCAGCTTGGCGCAGAAGGTGGTCTTACCGGAGCCTTGCAGACCGGCCACCAGAACTATGGCGGGACTTCCCTTGATGTTGATGTCGATGGCCTCTTCGCCCATCAGCTTGGTGAGCTCGTCTTTCACGATTTTCACCATCAGCTGTCCGGGTTCGATGGAGCCTATCACATTGCGTCCCAGCGCTTCGGCTTTCACCTTGTCGGTAAACTCCTTGGCGATTGGGTAGCTAACGTCGGCGTCGATAAGGGCACGACGCACCTCTTTCACCGTCTCGGCGATGTTTATGTCGGTTATCGAGCCTTTTCCTTTCAGTACTTTGAAGGCTCTTTCCAGTTTCAGACTTAAATTTTCAAACATTTCTTACTGCCTATTTTTTTGCAAAAATACGCTTTTTTTGCGAGATGGAAAAGTTTTATTGTCCACAATACTTTATTTTAGTGTGTAACATTTTGTAAAACAAGGTTTTATATTGTATAAATAATAAATATGTACCCGTACTAATAAAATAATGCAATATTTTTGAGAAAAAAACGTAACCTTTTTTGAAAAAAAACGAAAAAATGCGATTGAACCGAGAAAGTTTTTTTTCATTACGACTACTAATATCGGTTCAGTCAAAATTGAAGTAAAGATATGAAGCAACTAAAGATAAATGTCTCCTACACGGAACGCAGTCAGGACAAGGCTTTCGACAAATATTTGCAGGACATCTGCAGCGAGAAGCTGCTCACTCCCGACGAGGAGGTGCGTCTGGCACAGAAAATCCGCGAAGGCGACGAGGAGGCGTTGGACAGACTTATCAAGGCCAACCTCAGGTTTGTGGTGTCCGTGGCCAAGCAGTACCAGAACCAAGGCCTGGCGCTGCCCGACCTTATCAACGAAGGTAACATCGGGCTTATCAAGGCCGCAAAACGTTTCGACGAGACACGTGGATTCAAGTTCATATCTTACGCTGTTTGGTGGATCCGCCAGTCGATACTGCAGGCCATTGCCGAGAACTCGCGCATAGTGCGTCTGCCGTCGAACCAGCTGGGAATTCTCAACAAAATAAAGAAAGAAATTTCGCGTCTGGAGCAGAAACTGGAACGTCCGCCGTCGGAAGCGGAGATTTCGGAACATCTGGACATGCCTATCGAGAAAATCAAGAGCATACTCGAAAATTCGGGACGCCATATCTCCATCGACGCGCCGCTGGCCACCGACGAGGACACCAACTATATCGACGTGATGCCCAACGAGGACACCCCCGACACCGACGACAACCTGTTGCACGAATCGCTCTCGACAGAGATAGAACGCTCGCTCTCCACCCTCGGCGACACCGAGCGCGGGGTGCTGAAAATGGTTTACGGCATCGGCTATCCGCACCCGCTCAGCCTCGACGAGATTGCCATCAAGTTCAACCTCACCCGCGAGCGTGTGCGTCAGATAAAGGAAAAAGCCCTGAAACGCCTGCGCCAGAGCACCAAGAGCAACAACCTCAAACCCTATCTGTAAACCGAGAGTCGCCGCTCAATCATCAAGTAAAAAATAGAATTTCCAACACCGAGGAATTGACTATATATGAAACAGTTAAAGATAATACCGTCCATCACCAACCGCGAGGATAAGTCGCTGGACCATTATTTGCAGGACATCTGTAGCGAAAACCTGCTCACCCCCGACGAGGAGGTGCGTCTGGCACAGAAAATCCGCGAGGGCGACGAAGAGGCGCTCGACAAACTGGTGCGCTGCAACCTGCGTTTCGTCGTTTCGGTGGCCAAGCAGTACCAGAACCAAGGGCTGTCGCTGCCCGACCTTATCAACGAGGGCAACCTCGGTCTGATAAAGGCCGCCAAACGTTTCGACGAGACACGCGGTTTCAAATTTATCTCATACGCCGTGTGGTGGATTCGCCAGTCGATACTGCAGGCCATCGCCGACAACTCGCGCATGGTACGCCTGCCTTCCAACCAGTTGGGAGTGCTTAGCAGGATTAAAAAAGAGGTGGCACGTATGGAACAGGAACTGCAACGCACACCCTCCGACACCGAAATTTCGGAATACCTCGACATCCCTGTGGAGAAAATACGCAGTGCGCTGAAAATCTCCAGCCGTCCCATCTCCATCGACGCTCCCCTCGCCACCGACGAGGATACCAACTATATCGATGTGATGCCCAATGAGGACACCCCCGACACCGACGACGGACTGCTGCACGAATCGCTCGCACAAGAGATAGAAAGGACACTCTCAACCCTTGGCGACACCGAGCGCGGAGTGCTTAAGATGATTTACGGCATCGGCTATCCTCATCCGCTGAGCCTCGACGAGATTGCCGCCAGTTTCGACCTCACCCGCGAGCGTGTGCGACAGATTAAGGAAAAAGCCCTGAAACGTCTGCGTCAAGGCACCAAGAGCAAAAATCTGATACAATACTTGTAGATAGTTCGGAACTCGGAACTGGTTGATAGTTTATAGTTTACAATTTATAATTGGTGATTGTAAGATAGGCGCAGTTGATTAGATATAAAAAGTTAAGAGACGATGTAAACATCGCCTCTTTTTTTTTGTGTGGTGGGGGAGGGGACTCTTAATCGAACACCCTCAAAATATCCTTGCAATCACGCTTTGCGTCGTCGCTGTTGAGCAGCACGCCCGACAGTGCAATGCCGTATATCCCCGTCTGTTTCAGCGCGTTGAGGTCGGCAGTGGTGAGGCCGCCGATGGCATAGACGGGTACAGTCTTGCCCTGCTGTTGCAGGATGTCGGTAAGATTGGCGTAGCCCTCCAATCCCAGCACCGGGGCGAGGTTTTTCTTGGTCTCCGTGTAGCGGAACGGCCCCACGCCGAGGTAGTCGGCGCCGTCGGTGATGGCTTTCAGCGCGTCGGCAGGGGTGTTGCAGGTGGCGCCGAGCAGAAAACGGCTGCCGGTCAGCTTTTTAGCCTCGGCCACGGGGATGTCGTTCTTGCCCACATGCACGCCGTCGAAAAGTCCGGCCTCCAGCAGGTGAATGCGGTCGTCCACGGTGAGCAGGGCGGCATGACGGTCGCAAACGGGACGCAACTTCTCTGCCATTGACAGCACATCCTCGTCCGAGGCGTCTTTCATGCGCAACTGAATAAAACGTAGTCCGTTGTCGAGAGCCAGCCGAGCCGAGTCGAGGTAACTGTAACGCTCGTTGTGGTGGGTTATGAACATCGCCTGCGGCAACGCCCACAGGTCGCCCACCGAGGCACAGGCCGAGAAGCCTATCTCCTGCAAAAGGGCTATCTTTTCGCGCGTTACGCCGCCAAGGGCCACGGCTTTGTCGTTCAAAATGCCGTCGGAGAAAGCCTTTTTCAGAACGTCCGCCGAAAAGGCCGAGGCATAGCCCTGCTTGCTAACCGAGTCGAAGACGGGAGAGAGAAAACAGTAGGCGCACTGCCCTTGTTTTTCGGCAAACTCATCGATGCTGTGGCACGAGGCCGACACGCGTTTTCCTTCCAAACCATTGGCCAGCACGGGGTTGCGACCATTGAGGTGCACTCCGCCAACGCCCATCTCCACGGCAAGGTGGTGGCAGTCGTGCAGAGACAGACGTTCACGCACGTCGGCGGGGAAGGCGGCGAGGTAGTGGCGCAGCTGGGCTTCCGTAAACTGCGGCTTGCGGATGTGGAAATACTGCACCGCTCCGCTGCGGAGCCACGCCGTGATACGTTGCTGCTCGCGGAAGACCGTCCGTTCTGGTGTTATCCCTATCCTCCGCATGTGGCACGGATTATGGTTACTTTGTCGCCCTCCATCAGCTGGCGCGAGGCGTAGTCGGCGGGGGTGAGCACGTCCATGCCCACGGCGATGGCCGCCCCGTCGCTTTCCTTGATGTTCATAATGTCGCACAGTGCCTTCACGGTGCAGCCTTCTGGCACAATCATTGTCTTGTTGTTTACTGTGATTTTCATAGGATTGTTTTTTTATAACCTTTTGATATAATTATGAATTTGCATTTTTATTGGTTATCTCTTCCGCAATC
>JAEEGI010001589.1_pt1 | contig 56497 bp, 39 predicted proteins | sample 8958751 | NCBI WGS metagenome assembly JAEEGI01 (sample SAMN16246545, study PRJNA631951) | gut metagenome | biome: gut microbiome; feature: rumen; material: KS-attached | host: Bos | place: Iran: Karaj | collected 2018-10
ATCCGCGGTGACCATGTAGCTGCCGCCGCATGCCGCGATCACCGGGCACGCAAGATACTCCTTCAAATTCTTCAAGCTGATACCTCCTGTCGGCATGATCCTGAACATCGGAAACGGCGCGGCAAGTGCCTTGATCTTCGCAAGACCGCCGGACTGTTCGGCAGGAAAAAATTTCAGCACCTCCAAACCGAATTTCAGCGCCTGATGGTAGTCGGTCGCCGTCGTGCAGCCCGGAAAAATCGGGATGTTCTTTGCCTGTGCGTATGCCACTAATTCCGGATCGAAGCCGGGCGTGACGATGAATTCGCCGCCCGCCGCGATCACCGCGTCGATCTGCGCGATATTCGTGACCGTGCCCGCGCCGACCAGCATTTCGGGATTCGCTTCCTTCATCAACCGGATCGCCTTTTCTGCGCCTTCCGCACGGAACGTGATCTCCGCAATCGGTACGCCGCCCGCGCACAGGGCTTTGCCTAATAGCGCCGCGTCGCGCTCCGGGTGATTGAGCTTGATGACCGGCACAACGCCGATCTCAGCAATACGCTCGTTCATTGCATTCATATCCGTTCCTCCTTATACGCCGGAATACGCGGAGAAACCGCCGTCGATCGGCAGCGTCACGCCGGTGATGAAGCTCGCCGCGTCGTTGTTCAGCAAAAACAGCACCGCGCCCGCAAGCTCCTTTTCGGAATCGCCGAAGCGCCCCATCGGGGTCGCGGCGAGAATCTTGCCGGTGCGTTCCGTCGGCGAGCCGTCCGGGTTGAACAGCAGCGCGTGGTTCTGCTTGCCCGCAAAGAAGCCCGGTGCGATCGCGTTGACGCGGATGCCGACCTTAGAGAAATGCACCGCCATCCACTGCGTGAAGTTGGAAACAGCGGCCTTTGCGCCGGAGTACGCCGGAATCTTGGTCAGCGGCGTATAGGCGTTCATGGAGCTGATATTCAGAATGCTGCAGCCCTCGCGATCCACCATCTGACGGGCGAACGCCTGCGTCGGAATCAGCGTGCCGATGAAGTTGAGGTTGAAGACGAACTCCACGCCGGACTTGTCGAGATCAAAGAAGCTCTTGGTGTCGCCTTCGATGTCACCGACCTCAAAATACTCCTTGTCGGTGGTGGCGCGGGGATTGTTGCCGCCTGCGCCGTTCAGAAGAATGTCACAGGGACCGAGATCGCGGCAAACCTGATCGGCGACCGCGTAGCAGACGTCCTTATCGAGCACGTCGCAGGCATACGCCTTTGCAACGCCGCCTTCCTCGGCGATTTCCGCGGCGAACCCGTTTGCCGCTTCATAATTGCGATCCAAAAGAGCCACCTTTGCGCCGGCTCTTGCCAGCACCTTGGCAAACGCGGAGCAGAGCACGCCGCCCGCACCCGTGACAACGGCAACCTTGCCGGAAAGATCGGTGTTCAAAACATTCTGTTTCATCTTATTTGCGCTCCTTTTCTGTTTGTTCTTTGTCCATGAGGTCCCATGCGCCGAGCATATACATGATGCCGAGCGCGCGGTCGTAGAGTCCGTAACCGGGTCGTACGCTGCCCGGCTTTTCATCCCAGAGGTGCCGTCCGTGATCGGGACGGATATAGCCCGTAAAGCCGCCGTCGTGATAGGCACTCAGAATGTCGAGAATCCCGGTGTCGCCGTCGCAGTCGCGGTGACTCGCCTCGGAGAAATCGCCGTTCTCGAAGTGCTTTACGTTGCGGATGTGCGCGAAGGCGATGCGGTCGACGTGCTTTCTCACGATCTCCGCCACGTTGTTTTCCGGATTCGCGTTCAGAGAACCGGAGCAGAGCGTTAGACAGTTATACGGATCGTCCACCATCTTCAAAAAACGGTCGATGCTCGCTTCGTCCACCAGAAGACGCGGCAGTCCGAAGATGTCCCACGGCGGATCGTCCATGTGCACCGCCATCCTGATGCCGGTCTCGTGACACACAGGCATGAGCTTTTCGAGAAAATACCGGAAATTCTCCCAAAGCTTCTCCTTCGTCACGTCCTTATATTTCTCAAACAGCTCGTCGAGCTTTGCCATGCGTTCCGGCTCCCAGCCGGGGAAGCTCATGTGGTACTTCTCGGTGAAGCTCATGACGTATGCCGCCATCTCTTTCGGATCGTCCTGGATCATGTCCTTTTGATAGAACAGCGCGGTCGAACCGTCACCGACGGGGTGAAACAGGTCGCTGCGCGTCCAGTCGAAGATCGGCATGAAGTTGTAGCAGATGACCTTCACGCCGAACGGCGCAAGGTTTCGAATCGTTTGGATGTAGTTTTTGATGTACTGCTCGCGGGTGGGAAGTCCGATCTTGATGTCGTCGTGCACGTTTACGGATTCCACAACGTCCGCGTTGAATCCCGCCGCCTTGATCTGATTCACAGCCTTTGCGATCTCGTCCGGCTGCCAGACCTCGCCGGGCATCTTGTCGTGCAGCGCCCAGACGATCGTGCTGACCCCGGGAATCTGCCGGATATCCTGCAATGAAATCCTGTCGTTTCCTTCGCCGTACCAGCGAAATCCCATTTGCATCGGCATTGCTTTTTCCTCCTGTTTGTTTTCTGCTTGTATTGTAGCAAAGCGCGCTGTTCGTTCCGATTGATTTGATTGTTGCATATATAGAAATAGAGAGTCGAGGTTATAACAGAACTGCTTTTTTGCCTTTTTTGATTCGTATGAGGGTTGAACGCTTACCGTTTCATAGCTCCCCCGATTTGTGCCGCCGTCAAAAGCAGCGCGGGTTCATCTGCGATACTGCTCGGGAATCTCGATCGCGTTGGCGGAGGGAATGCCCTTGACGGTTTCGGTCTTGGTGAAGAACTTTTCGTAGACCTTGTCGAGGAACGTGACCTTGCCGGAATCCTTGATCGGGTGCACGAAGCGCTCCGGCACCTGATCGATCGTCTGCCAGGTCGCCATGGCTTCGCTCATCGACATACCGCCCTGCACGGCTGCCTTGCGCACGGCGTTGACCGCCTGCACCTCCTGCATCTTTTTGCCGGAGAGACTGTAGCGCGTCATGCAGAACGTGGTGACGATCCATGCCGCCATCGGCAGCAGACAGAAGCAGATGATCGCGGAAAGCTTCATGCCCTCCATGTACGGCGTGCCCTCGGCGGGCAGCGCGTTCAGATTCGGGACGAGGAACACGATGAAGATCTGCAGAAGCAGTGTCTGTAGGCTTGAGATCAGCTTATCCACAAGACTGAATACGGTGCCCATGATGCCCGGAACGTAATTGCCGGAGCGATAGGTTTCGTAGTCGGTGCAGTCGGCGACCATCGGGATCGTCAGGTTGTCGCAGCAGTTGAACGCACCGTAGCCGCAGCCGTAGAACACGATGAACAGGATCGTATAGAGGTTGATCGTAATGCGGAAGCCGCCGTCCGTCGTATAAAGGGAAAGCCATGTGGCGGGATTCTCGTGGTTGTAAAGGCAGAGCAGGATCAGCACGCCGATATAGAAGATGAACGCAAAGAGCGTGAACTGCGCCACGCCGCGCTTCTGTCCCTTCTGTCCGGCGGTCTTGCTGCCCCAGAGGAAAAAGATGCCCATGAAGATGAAGCACAGCGCATAGAACGGAATGAACAGGCCGTTATAGTTGCCCATCAGGCAGCCGTAGACCAGAAACGCGACGGTGCCGGAGGTGGCGACGGTCGACGCGAGTTTGTTGAGACCGGCGGACAGCACGAGCCAGCGAATCTCCTTGTTGCCCTTTAAGATCCCGACGTAATCCCTGAGCTTTGCGGGTTTTTCCGTTACGCCCCAGAACTCCGGACGGTCCTTTTCCGCAATCGCCGCAACCGCCATGGCGGTATAGATGCCGGACAGGATGATGACGAACGGCACCATGAAATTGTAGAACTGCGGGCCGTATGCCGCGCCGCGCAGGATCGTCTCTTCGCCGTTTGCCACATAGGAGATGGTTCCCTTTGCGCAGATCGCCTCATTGGTCAGGACGCCGCCCGCCAACACATTGACCAGAACGATCGAACCGATCATGCCGATCATGTTCCAGATGACGAACTGACTGCGCTGCTTCGGATCGTTGGTAAGGCAGGTCTGTCCCGCCTTGGTGCAGGCGCACTGTGCGGTGTAGCCGATGACGTAGACGATATAGCTGACGATGTAGACAACCCAGCGGAGCCAGCCGAGATTGTCCGGAATGCCGCGGAAGAAGACCATCATCAGAAGCAGGGACAGCGCCAGCAAGCAGTTGCCGATGATCATGAACGGACGGAACTTGCCGAACTTCGTCGCCGTGCGGTCCATAAGTCCGCCGCAGATCGGGTCGGTGATGCCGTCAAAGATACGCATCAGCGGCGCAAACAGGCTGTTGAACGTGCTGATCGCCAGCACGACCGCCGCGCTTGCGACCGCGCCGCCGAGCGCCGCCGCCGTGGAGCCGGAAAGATACATGATCGCGTAGTAGGTAAAGTAGGTGTAGAACGCAAAATAGACGTTCGTCGCCGCGTTGTTGAACGGGAACAGCGCGATCTGCCATTGCTTGGCACGGTTGATAGCATGATTCGATTCCATGGTTTCCTCCTTATTCCTTGTTTGTCCAGTTGGTGCCCTTGTCGCCGGTATCCTTCAGCGAGTATGCGGGATTCGGCGTCTGAACCTTTCGGAAGATCGCCGTATCGCTGCACGCGCCGCTTGTCGCTTTAACGTTGATGCTGTCCTGCATCGGTACCCGGAACGTAAACACATGATTTCCGTGTTGCGTCTCCGCTTCCCGACCGTTTACGTACAGCGTGACCGCGTCCTGATTGGAATACACCCTGACGGTGATCTGCTGTTCGGTGCGGTCCGTAAACCGCTTTGAGCAGATATGCACGAACGGCTCGTCGCTCCACCACGCTTTGTAGAGCCAGAAGCTGTCCTTTTTGGTCTTCCGGTCAAACGTCACAAGTCCCTTGTGGTTCATGCCGGGCTCGCCGCCTTGGTTTCTGGCGTCCGCCGCAAAGTCAAACATGTTCCAGACGTGCGTCGCCCAAAGATAGGGGTTGCGCTCGAAGCAGCGGAGCATAAACTCATGATATTTTGCCTGATATTCTTCGGTGTGATCGCCGCGGCGCGGGTGCGCAGAATGCAGGTTCGGCATTCCCTCGCAGCCGTATTCGGAATAGCCGAGGCATCGATTTGGATAGACCAGGTGGAAGAAGCGCATCCACACGTCGTTCAGCCACATGCCCGGCACGTACCAGCCGAGATACAGGTTCCAGCTGACCGTATCGGTGATGTGCGCGCTTCTGTTGAACGGACCGCACATCGCATAGCACGCAAGCGTCGTGAAGCGCGTCGGGTCCATTTTGTGGCAGAGATCGTTCAGCACGCGGTGGTTGTCGAGCATGTCCGCCTTGTTCTTGGTGCTGATCGTGATTTCATTCGAGACGCCCCAGCAGACGATCGACGGATGGTTATAATTCTGTGTGATCAGCTCCTTCATCTGGCTGACCGTGTTCTCCCGCCCGTTCGGCATATGCGAGGAGATATACGGGATCTCCGCCCAGACGACCATGCCGCGCTCGTCGCAGAGGTCGTAAAAGTACTGATCGTGCTGATAGTGCGCAAGGCGGATCGTGTTCGCGCCGATCTCGCAGATGAGGTCCATGTCCTCGCGGTGCATGTCCTTTGTGATCGCGTTGCCGACGCCCTTGCGGTCCTGATGGCGGCTGACGCCGCGCAGCGGATAGCTCTTGCCGTTCAAATAGAAACCGGTCTTGGGATCGCAGGCGAAATCACGCACGCCGAAGCGCGTGCGCACCTCGTCGCAGAGCGCGCCGTCGACATACAGCCGCGCAACCGCGGTATAGAGGTACGGATCCTTCCGCCCGTTCCAGAGATGCACGCTTTCCAACAACAGTTCGACCGGATCGCCTTTGCCGGACGCGACCTCAGCGCCGGATGCATCGAGCAGCGAAACCGTGACCTCGCCCCGTTCGGCGTTGTGCCATGTTTCGACTTTAACGGCGCCCTTTTGGTAATTTTCCACCGGCTTTGCGGTGACCCGGATGCCGGGACCGCCGAAATAATCGAGATCAAAATGGGTTTTGCTTACGACCGGCAATTCAACGTCACGGTAGATGCCGCCGTAAAACGTAAAGTCCGCCTTCTGCGGATAGACGCGGTCGTTGACGCTGTTGTCGACAAAAACGGTCAATTCGTTTTCGTCCTGCAAAAACGGCGTGATCTCCTTGCGGAACGTCGAATACCCGCCGTCGTGCGCGCAGACCTCGTGTCCGTTCAGCAGCACGCGCGCGCTTGCGTTGACGCCGTGAAACGCCAGATATACGCATTCCGTTTCGGGATCGAACGCGGGACGCGCAAACGTCCTGTCATAGCGGCATTCTCCACGCCGGTAGTCGTCTCCCCCGTCCTGTCCGTCAATCGCGTTCCAGGTGTGCGGCAGATCGATCGCATGCGCGACGCCGTCAAAGCCCGTAAATCTCCAGTCCCGATTGATATTGATGCTCCGTCTCATCACTGCCTCCCCCATTTTTATGGGATCATCATACGGAATCGATGCGGCTTTTACAACCAAAACCGCATAAACTGTCCGTTTGACAGCACAGTTTCCCGCAAGACTTTTTGAAATGTGTTTTTATGAAAAAACGCCGCAAACGCGCAGACGCGATTGCGGCGGATTCAGACAAACCATGCTCTCTTTATCTCATATCGACAGATTCCGATTCGACGGGGACAGGAAGACGAACGGTAAAAACGGTCCCGTCCGCGTCGGATGACGCTTGAATGCTGCCTCCGTGGAGCGCGACGATTCGCTCGGCGATCGTCAGTCCGAGCCCGTTGCCGACTGTTCCGCGCGAGGAATCACCCTGATAGAATTTTTCGAAGATGTGCGGCAGCGCGTCCGGATCGATGGGTTCTCCGCAGTTATGGACGGAAATGACGATATCACTGCTCTCCCGACGGACGCGAATGGTGACCGTTTCGTGCTCCGGCGAGAACTTGATCGCGTTGTCCAACAGATTGATCCAAACCTGCTGAAGCTGTTTTTCATTTCCGAACACCGTCTCTTCGTGCCCGATCAGCCGGTATTCGACGCTCTTTTTGCTCCATTTGGCGTCGAGCATGGCAATGCAGCGGCGAATCTGCTCGCTGAGATTATACGAGCGCCGGTCGGTGACGATCGCCTGTTTTTCGAGACGGCTCATCTCCAGAATATTCGTCGAGAGCGCTGCGAGCCGTTCGGATTCCTCAATGATGACATCCAGATATTCCCGCCGCTCCGCGTCGCTGAGATCCGGCGATTCGAGCATTTTCGCAAAGCCGCGGATCGAGACAATCGGCGTTTTGAATTCGTGAGAAAAGCTGTCGATAAAATCGCTGCGCATCAGCTCCACGCTTTCAAGCTCCGCCGCCATGTGGTTGAAGCGTTCCCCGAGATCGCGAAATTCCGACAATCCCTGCGGCTTGACGCGCACGCTGTAATCCCCCTTTGCAATACGGTCGGAGGCGTCCATCAGCTCACGGATCGGCTTCAGAGGACGTCGAAGCAGAAACGCCGAAAACAGCGCGCCGATCGCGAGTGACGCCGCGCTGAGCGCAAGCGGGAACAGACCGGACGACCTATACAGGTCAATCAGACCGTTTCGGTGAAGGACAATCAGCAGCAGGATGATCGCACCGTAGACGATGATCTGTACCTGCATGACGATGCCGGACAGAAGGAAGGGCAGAAAGAACCGGAACAACCGTCTGCGCCGCTTCTCATTGGACATGATGGATCACCGCCTTATATCCGATTCCGCGCACCGTGACGATCTCAAATTCCGCAAAGTCTTCGAACCGCCGCCTCAGCCGCGTGATATGCACGTTGACGGTCGTGTCGACCGACTCCGATTCCGCGCCCCAGATCTCATCCATCAGCTGCAGACGCGTATAGATCCGGTTCGGGTTGGACAGCAATTTATATAGAAGATAGAACTCCTTTTGCGGCAGCGTCTGCACACTGTCGTCCTTTGTGACCGACAGCGCGTCGTAATCAAGCGTGACGCCGCCGATTTTGAGCTTCTTTTCGCTTGCGATCCTTGACCGGCGCAGCAGTGCCTTGATGCGCAGCAGAAGTTCCTCCTCGTCTACGGGCTTGATCATATAGTCGTCCGTCCCGACCAGAAAGCCCTTGCAGCGCTCCGCGGGCAGACTTTTTGCCGTTACCATCAGGATCGGGGTGTAATTCTCAACGCTGCGCAGCTGCTCGGTAAACGCATACCCGTCCATGCGCGGCATCATGACGTCGAGCACGATCAGGTCGATGTGCTGCCGATCCATCAGGTCAAGCGCTTCGACGCCGTCCGAGGCAAGAAACACCTCATAGCCCGCGTGTGTCAGGACGGCTTTCATCAGCCGCGCGGTGTGCCGATCGTCCTCGGCAACCAGAATCTGAAACATATTACAGTCCTCCGTTTCAATCCCATTATACCAAAGAACATGAACAGAAGAAAAACGAATTGCAAAAAACTGCGGGACGTTTACGAAAATTTTACAGGAAACAACGAAAACTTCATGCAGAGTTTTAATTGAGGGCTATACTGCCAGCAGAACAACGAAGGATTGCACGTGTGCAGTCTCAAAGGAGAAAACAAATGGCAAAGCAAAAGAAACGGAAAATCTGGCTCTGGATCGTACTGATCCTTCTTGCGGCGCTGCTGATCGGCGGCTGGTTCTGGATCAAAAGCCTCAGCAGCAAGCTGACGGAGATCGATTATAAAACCTATACCGCAGCTTACGGCACCGTCACACGCACCATCACAAGCAGCGGCAGGCTTGCGGCGGACAGTACCGTGTCGGTGGAAGCCGAAAGCGATCTTGTGATCGATACAGTCTGCGTCGAACAGGGCGACGCGGTGCAGGCGGGCGAGATTCTTGCGATCTACGATGCGGATTCGATCCGTGAGCGGATCGAGGCGCTGTACGGCGAGCTGTCCTCGCTCGATTCGCAGCTTCAGATGCGCACCTATGCGGATACAGTCACCGCGCCGACATCCGGGCGCATCAAGGCGCTGTATGCCAAGGAGGGCGACGATCTCGAAACCGTGATGCAAACCTGCGGCGCGCTTGCGCTGCTGTCGACTGATGAAAAGATGCAGGTCGATATCTGCACGGATGCGACGCTTGCGATCGGCAAGTCCGTTTCTGTTCGATATGCGGACGGCAGACAGAACGGCGTCGTGGCGAATGTGATCGAAAACGGCTACCGCATCACATTGACCGACAACAACGTTCCTCTGAACGAAACCGCCGAGGTCTATATGGGTGAGGAAAAGATCGGCGAAGGCATACTTGAAATCCATTCCCCCGTTTATATCTACGGAATCGGCGGCACCGTGGAGACGGTGAACGTCAAGGAGAATCAAATGGTGAATGCGGGAGGCAAGCTCTTTACGCTTGCGGAAAAACCACTGAGCGCGTCCTATTCCGACGCGCTGCGCAAGCGTGAAGAAACGGCGGACGAGATCGCCGCGCTCTATGCGCTTTTGAAAAATCCGGTCATCGTTTCGCCGTGCGACGGCGTCGTGGCATCGGTCAACGCAAGGGAAGGCGCCGCCGTATCGGGCGACGCGTTTACCCTGCATACCGGCGGCGCGATCAAAATGACCGTTTCGGTAGATGAACTGGATATCGGCATCGTTTCGCTCGGGCAGCCGGCGCGCGTAACGCTGGACGCGTTCTCCGGCGAAACCTTCGATGCGTCAGTCACGCACATTTCCCTGCTCGGAACGTCCGCGGGCAGCATTACGACCTATGCGGTGGAGCTGACGCTTGTGCCGGACGAGCGGTTTTTGGAGGACATGAACGGCAGCGCAACCATCGTCGCACAGCAAAAGGACGACGTGCTGCTGATTCCGGTCGAAGCGATCTATGAGGACGAGACGGGCGTCTATGTCTATGTGCAGGCGGGGGACGTCACCGAGCGGCACGACATCGTCACCGGGCTCTCGGACGGTGCGAACGCCGAAATCGTTTCCGGTCTTTCGGCGGGCGACGTCGTGCGGTATCAGGGAACCTATGTGAGCCAGATCGATCAGTACCGGCAGATGGGTATGACCGGACGCGGAGGATTCTGATATGCCTGAAAAGAGACCGATTATCACCATGCGTGACGTATCGAAGATCTACCATGTCGGCGGGGAGGAAGTCAAAGCGCTGGATCATGCGAATCTGACGGTCTATGAGGGTGAGTTTGTCGCGATCATCGGTCCGAGCGGCAGCGGAAAATCCACGCTGATGAACATTATGGGCTGTCTCGATACCGCGGATTCCGGCACCTATATCCTCGACGGACAGGAGATCGACGCGTATTCCGAGCGCGAGCTGGCGCGCATCCGCAACCGCAAGATCGGGTTCGTGTTTCAAAACTTCAATCTGCTTTCCAAACTGACCGCGGAAGGCAACGTAGAGCTGCCGCTGATCTATCAGCGCGTCGGGTACGGCGAACGTAAGCGCAAGGTGCGTGCGGCAATCGAGCGTGTCGGACTTTCGGCACGCGCCGAGCATAAGCCGACGGAGCTTTCCGGCGGGCAGCAACAGCGCGTCGCAGTGGCGCGTGCGCTTGCAACGGATCCCTCGATCCTGCTCGCCGACGAGCCGACCGGGAATCTGGATTCCAAAACCGGCGCGGACATTCTGGAGCTGTTTCATCAACTGCACGAAAGCGGCGCAACCATCGTGCTGATCACGCACAACGAGGAGATCGCCGCGCAGGCGGAACGCCGCATCCGGATCATGGACGGGCGCGTATCGGAGGTGGATTGAATGCTGCTGCAATCGATTAAAATGGCGTGGGAATCGGTGCGCTCCAATAAGATGCGCTCGTTTCTCACGATGCTCGGCATCATCATCGGCGTGATGGCGCTTGTCGTCATGGTATCGCTCGTCAACGGCGCAACCGGCGCCGTCACCAGCCAGATCTCCTCCCTCGGCAGCGATCTTCTGACCGTCTCCATCGGCGACGACAAGGGTTCACCGCTGCGGCTCGAGGATCTGAACGCCATTGCCGCAGACGAAACAATCGCCGCGGCAGCGCCGTCCGGCTCTACCTTTGCAAACGTCAAGCACGCATATACCGAGATTTCCGCAACGGTCACCGGCACAACCGCGTCCTATTTTCCGATTGAGGGACTTGCGCTCGAAGACGGACGGTTCCTGAAGACCGTGGACGTCGACAATGCGGCATACGTCGCGGTGCTCTCATATGACGCGGCAAACGAGCTGTTCGGCGGAGACAGCGCGATCGGCGAAACGATCACCGTCGGCGGACGTTTGTTTACGGTCGTCGGTACGCTCGAGAAGGACGATTCCCTGATGAGCTCAATGTTTGCGAGCTATACGGTCTACGTGCCGTTCACGGTGGAATCCCGCATGGCAGGACAGCCGTATATCCATTCGTTCGTCGCCTCCGCGGTCGACGACACCGACGCGGCGGAAGCAGCGCTGTCCGATCTTCTGCGCGCACGTTTTGCGCAGGACGACGATGCGTATTCGATCATGAACATGTCGTCGATCGCCTCCGCATTGGACGAGGTGACGGGAACGCTGTCGCTGCTGCTCGGCGGCATTGCGGCGATTTCACTGCTGGTCGGCGGCATCGGCATCATGAACATCATGCTCGTTTCGGTCACCGAGCGCACCAAGGAGATCGGCATTCGCAAAGCGATCGGCGCGGGACGCGGTACGATCCTGATGCAGTTTTTGATCGAAGCACTGATGCTCAGCCTGTTCGGATGCGTGTTCGGACTGCTGCTGTCGTCGCTGATTCTGGCGGTCGTCACGCAAATCGCCGGTTCGATCACGTTCTCCATGTCGCTCGACGTCGTATTGCTTGCCGTGGGCTTCTCAAGCGCAATCGGTCTGATCTTTGGGCTGTATCCTGCCAATCAGGCAGCAAAAAAGCACCCGATCGAGGCACTGCGCTACGAGGGCTGAAAGCGGCTTGTCCGCAGACCGCTGTCATTTCGTTTTCCGCGCTTAGAGTAGGCGACAAAAACGGTAGGATACGCTGTGACGCTTGGCTTTTTCTGCGCTTGTGTTATAGTAGAATCATGGTAATCCGATACAGCGAAAGCTTTTCGCGGAAAGGGAAACAAATGAAAAAACTGTTTGCAATGCTTTTGGCTGCGCTGATGCTGTGCTCCTTTGCGGCATGTAACACGACGACCGTAGAAACCGGAACGGAAGAACCCGGTCAGGTCGCAGAGGCGCAGGTGCAGACTGCCGGGCCGGCTGCGGCTGCCGCGCCCGACAGGGGGTATCCCGACCGTTCCGACATGGCATACAGCGACGTCTATGCGGGCAGCGAAAAGACGGACTGGACGGCGGAGTGGATCTGGACCAAATACTGTCCCGAAAACAGCTACGTCGCCTTCCGGAAAACCTTTACGCTGGACAGCGAGGTTGCATCCGCCACGGCGTATATTTCCTCGGTGGATAAGTACACTCTGTGGGTGAACGGCGAGCTCACGGTGATCGACGGCTGCTTGAAGCGCGGACCGACGCCGCACGACTGCTACTATGATACGGTTGAGCTTACCAATCTCAGGCAGGGCGAAAACACCCTTGCGATCCTGGTTGCATTCAACGGCAAGGACGGCGACGGCTCCGTCACGCCGCTGATCCCGAACGAGGACGGAGATCTGGTGATGCAGGCGGGCCTGCTCTTTGAGATGAACGCGGGCGGAACCGCAGTCAAGACGGACAGCACATGGAAGGCGATCCGCCATGCCGCATACCGCAACCGTCAGTCCGCCGGCGCGGACTTTGTTGCCTACACAAAGTCCAGTCAGATCGCGGAGGCAAACATCTGGTACGACGCCAACGCCGATATCGGCGCGTGGACGGCGGCGAACTTCGACGACAACGCATGGGAGGACGCCACCCCGATCGCAAAGGCGGGACAGCTTCCTTACGGCGGGCTGTTCTCCGCCGCAACGGCGCCTATCAAATTCTACGAGCTGCAGGACTTTCTGAACGCCTCCGACTATGCGGGAAAGACGCTGACGGAGGATACGGCTCTCATTCTGGAGCTGCCGGGAAACATTCAGTTCAACTGGTACATCGAGCTCGAAGCGCCGCAGGGCAAGCATCTCACCTTCTATACCGATACCTATCAGGACCGTGAAGGGATCCAGAACTTCAAGGATACCTATATCACAAAGGACGGCGCGCAGGCATACGAAAACTACCCCTGGAGAAGCGGCTCCAAGCTGATCGTCGAAGCGGAGGCGGGCGTAACCTTCACGCGGCTTGCCTATCGGTACAGCGAATACAACGGCGAGAAGGTCGGCTCCTTCACCTCCTCGGACGCCGCTCTCGATCAGCTTTGGCAGGAATGTCTGAACACGGTCACCATCTGTATGCGCGACACGTTTATGGACTGCCCCGACCGGGAACGCGGACCGTACATGGGCGACGCCACGAACGAGATCGACTCCGTGTTTTACAGCTATGACGGCGCGGGCTATGCCATGGCGAGAAAGGCAATTTTAAACTGCGTCGGCTGGACGCCTGCGGATTTTGCGATCCCCTCCCGCTGTCCGAGCGTCAAGCCCTCCGAGATTCCGAACCAGTCGCTGATCTTCGTCGGTAGCGTCTATCGCTACTGGCAGTATTCCGGCGACGCAGAGACCGCGAAGCTGTATCTGGACGCCTTCATCAACTATCTGAAGCTGTACGAGCTGGATGAAAAAGGCCTCGAAGTCTACCGCAACGGCGCATGGACGTGGAACGAATGGGGAAACAACATCGATGCCGACCTGCTGCAGAAAACCATCTTCGTATACGCGGCAAAGACGGCGCAGAATCTCGCGGCGGAGCTCGGCGTCACCGAGTACGACGCCTTCCTGCACAGCCTGACGGACGGCGTGAAGGAAACCTACTATAAACTTTATTTCGGAGAGGACGGCTTCAAGAGCCCCGACATGAAAAAAGCCGACGAGCGCGTCAACGCTATGGCGATCCTCGCGGGGCTTGTGGAGGAAAAGGATTACGACCTCTTTGCCGAATCCATTATGAATACCTGCGAGGCGAGCCCCTTCATGGAAAAGTATGTGGAGGAAGCGCTGTGCATACTGGGGCACGAGGACCTCGCGCTGAAGCGCATGACGGAACGTTATGCACCGATGCTGACCGACGAATGGGACACGATCTGGGAACGCTTTGAGGACACGATCGGCACGACGAACCATGCCTGGAGTACCGCGCCTCTCTATATCATCTCCCGTTATGCAGCGGGCGCCCATCCGACCGCACCGGGCTGGGAAACCTATGAGATCGCGCCGAGTGACGTCGTGGGATCCTTTACCTGCACGGTCTGGACGCCGAAGGGCAACATCACGATCGAAAAGAACGGCGATATCCTCACGATCACGGCGGTCGAGGGCGGTACGCTGATTCTTGCGGACGGCTCAACGGTTCCGCTCGCGGTCGGAACGCAAACCTACGCGCTCGGCAATCCGTAAAGATGCGGTCATGCCGTACGGCTATGCACACATTCCCTGACAGACCAAAGAGGAATACCCTATGAAACAAATGCCGTTCTGCGACAACTGGACCTGCAAACACCTGAACGCCGATGAGCCGCCGATCCCGGTGCGCATCCCGGACGACGCCATGCTGCGCGAGCCGCGGACCGAAAAGTCGATGGGCGGGCTGAACGTCGGCTGGTTCGAGGGGCGCGACTATTCCTACAAAAAGACATTTTCGCTGACCGGGGAACAGCTTTCCGGCGCGCTGCTGCTGGAATTTGAGGGCGTATACCGCAAGGCCGAGGTGTATGTCAACGGCGAAAAAGCCGCATTCCGTCCCTACGGCTATACGAATTTCTACGTCGATCTGAAGCCGTACGTGCATGTCGGTGTGAACGAGATCGAGGTCCGTGCCTTCAACGCCGATCAGCCGAACTCGCGCTGGTATTCCGGCGCAGGCATCTACCGCCCGGTGCGGCTCTGGACGGCGCCGGAGCAGCATATCGAGATCAACAGCGTGAAGATCAGAACGCTGTCGCTCGATCCCGCGACGGTCGAGGTTACGGTCAAAACGACCGGCGACGGGATTGTCAAGGTTGAACTGCTCGACGGCGAAACCGCGATCGCTTCCGCTTCGGGTGAGGAACGCACCTTTTCGTTGACCGTTGAAAACGTCACCCCGTGGAGCGCGGACACGCCGAAGCTGTATACCTGCCGCGTGACCTACGGTGCGGACGAAGCGGTTGAATCCTTCGGCTTCCGTACGCTCGCATGGGGTAAAGACGGACTGCTGGTCAACGGAAAGCGTGAGATTTTGCGCGGCGCGTGCGTGCATCACGACAACGGACTTTTGGGCGCAAAGTGCGAGCCGGACGCTTTGGAGCGCAGAATCCGCATTCTGAAGGAAAACGGCTACAACGCGCTGCGAAGTGCGCACAACCCTTGCTCCAAAACCGCTTTGGAAATCTGCGACCGGCTCGGCATGTATGTGATGGACGAATACATCGACCACTGGTATATCCACAAGACGATGTATGACTACGTCGACTACTTCTTCGACTGGTGGCAGCAGGATCTCAAGGACATGGTCGACAAGGACTACAACCACCCCTCGGTGATTCTCTACTCGACCGGCAACGAGGTTGCGGAGACTGCGCAGCCGAAAGGGATTCAGCTCGCCAAAGATATGACCGCTTTTCTGCACGGTCTGGACGCGACGCGCCCGGTTACCTGCGGCGTCAATATCTTCTTCAATTTCCTGAATCACATCGGCTTCGGGCAGTATTCGGACGAAAAGGCGAAGAAGGAAGCCGAGCGCGCCCAAAAGGCGAAAGCCGAAGGCAAACAGGCGAAGGAAAGCAGCACCGGCAGCAAGTTCTTCAACGACCTTGCGGGCATCATGGGCGCGGGCTTTATGAAGACCGGCGCGACGCTGCATATGAGCGACGTCACGACGCGCGAAGCATTTGCGAATATGGACATCGCGGGCTACAACTATGGGGAAAAGCGCTATAAAAAGGACCTCAAAAACTACCCCGACCGGCTGATCCTGGGCAGCGAAACGTTCTGCTTCGACGCCTATAAATTCTGGGAGCTTGCAAAGGACAATCCGCGGCTCATCGGCGACTTCGTCTGGGCCGGCACGGATTATCTCGGCGAGGTCATGGTGGGCAGCTGGGAATACAGCGACTACGCAAAAAACTTCAACGCCGGTCTCGGCTGGATCTCCGCGGGCAGCGGCCGGATCGACCTGACCGGCAAGCCGCTCGGCGAAGCGCTCTATACGCGCGTTGCGCTCGACCGCGAGAAGGGACCGTACCTTGCGGTGCGTCCGCTCTGTCACGAGGGCAAACATTCTCCCTCCGCGTGGAAAATGACCAACGCCATGCCGTCGTGGTCGTGGCGCGGCTTTGAGGGCAAGCCCGCAATCGTCGAGGTCTACGCCCGCGCCGCAAGTGTCGAGCTGCGGCTGAACAATCGGCGCGTCGACAAAAAGGCGTTCGACGGCAGGGACTGTCTGTTCCGTTTCAAAGTCCCGTATCAAAACGGCATTCTGGAAGCGATCGCCTATAACGAAAAGGGCGACGAGATCGGTCGCGATACGCTGAAAACAGCTGAACTGCGCACAATTCTGACTGCCGAAAGTGAATCACCGACCGTGAGGCGCGGTCGTCCGGCGTTCATCCGCGTGCGCTATGCCGACAGCTACGGCACGACCAAGCCCGCCGAGCGCGGCATTCTGAAGGCGACGGTTGAGGGCGGCACGCTTGAGGCGTTCGGCTCCGCCTGTCCGTTCTATGAGCAAAGCTATCTCGACGCAGAATCCGACACCTACTACGGTGAAGCGCTTTTGATCGTGCGCGCAGGCAGCAAAGATCGGATCACGGTATCGGTCACCGACGGAAATCTGACTGCCGAAGCGACGGTTCCGATCGAGCCGTAATCGATTTCACGGATCCCGAGAACAAAGCATACCGGGACACACAGGCAAAAACCGTGATTTACACCGGCGCATAAGAACTCACATAAAGGAGGATGCGAAATGAAGCTTTTGACCGTCACGGTACCTTGTTATAACTCCGAGGCGTATATGGAGAAATGCGTGGAAAGCCTGCTCCTCGGCGGCGACCGGGTGGAGATCGTCATCGTCGACGACGGATCCAAGGACCGGACCGGCGAGATTGCGGACCGGCTGATGGCGGAGCATCCCGACATCATCAAGGTCGTGCATCAACCTAACGGCGGACACGGCGCGGGCATTAACGCAGGGCTCAAAAACGCGACGGGCATTTATTTCAAAACGGTGGACAGCGACGACCGGCTGAGCGAGGATTTCCCGAAATTTCTGGACGCGCTGGAGGCGTGCGAAAAGCAGGGCGGCGTCGATCTGTTCGTCACGAACTATTATTACGATCATGCCGACGGCAAGGGCAACCGTTCGATCAATTTTTCCAACGCGCTGCCCGAAGGCAGGATCTTCACGTGGGAAGAAACGAAACGCTTTGCGGTCGATCAGATCCTGATGATCCATGCCTGCACGTTCCGCACCGAGATGCTGAGAAAAACGGGCTTTTCGATGCCGGAGCACGTCTTCTATGAAGACAACTACATGGTCTACGGCAATCTGAAGTCCGCGGAACGCGTCTATTATATGAACGCCGATCTGTATCTCTACTACATCGGACGCGAAGGACAGAGTGTGCAGGAGGACGTGATGACGCGCCGCTATGCGCACCAGATCAAGGCGACCGAGCTGTGCTTCACGTCATTTCACCTCGACGATATCAAAAGCCGGCGCAAGCGCATCTATCTCAAGCACGAGCTGTTCATCATGTTCGGGATCGCGATCGTTTATACGCGGCTGAACGGCTCCGAACAGGCGGAAAAGGACTTTGCCGCGATGTGGGGCGCCTGCCGCGCCTACGACAAAAAGTGGGCGGATCACTTCCGATACCGCACGCCGCTTCTGTTCATCTGCATCCCCGGCAAATTCGGCGCCATGATCGTCCGGCTCGTGTACCGCATCGCGCACCGGGTCGTTCGGTTCAACTGACCGTAAGAAGAAGGGCAATGCTGATAAAATTTTGAGAACGCATAAAGGATATCGCCTGTTTGCCGGGACGTTATATCTGCAGTCTATGAGATTCAGCAACGCGGGCGAAACGCAAACCTGCGTGCCCGGCAATTCGTAAAGATGAGGTTATACTGTTAAAAAGACAGTTTAGGCGGTCTCCGTTGCAGGAGACCGCTTTTATTCGTATGATCGGATCAGAGAAAGCTACGGGAGGGTCCTTATGGAAAACAAAACGGTATCGAAGAGAAAGCTTCGTTTGTGGCTGCTGATCCCGATCGCGCTGCTGCTGGTCATCGGCATCGTGCTGAATGTCGCGGCGGTGATGCTCAAGTCGACGTTCGATCAGTTCCTCGGCGCAGGCGAAAAGACGGTCGTCGGCTCCGGCGATCTGGACGGGCTCTATTATGAGCAGAAGTATGCAACTGCCGACGAGGCGAAGGAAGCCGGCTATGCGGTTGCGGAAAGAGTCAATGAAGAGGGCAGCATCCTTTTGAAAAACAACGGCGTTCTTCCGCTTGCCCAAAACGCGGAGGTCATGCCGTTCGGCTATGCGTACCGATTCCCCACCTACTGCCAGAGCGGCGCAAGCGGCTCCGCGAAGTGGGCGGACGAGCCGATCTCACCGTATACGGCGCTCGACGAATCGTCGCTTGTCCTCAATTCCGAAGCGATCAATCACATCAATAAAAACGGCAAGGTGATCAAGCTGAAGGAAGCGGAGGGTACCCGTTCGGCATCTGGCGGACAGAGCGCTCTCGGCGGCAACTTTGTGATCAACGAGTTCGATCCTTCCGGCTATGACGGCGTTGCGGCGGCAAAGAGCGCGACGGCGCTGATCTTTATCACACGCGGCGGGCAGGAGGGCTCCGACGTTAAATACGACGCATACGAGGACGGCACGCCGCACTACCTTGCGCTGACGGAAGCCGAAAAGGGCACGATCGCGCAGGCAAAGCGTATCTGCGGCAGCGTCGTGCTGATCCTGAACTCCGCCGCGCCGATGGAGGTCTCTCCCGTCATGGAGGGTGAATGCGAGGTTGACGCGATTCTCTGGATCGCGCATCCGGGCAACTACGGCTTCTCCGCGCTGCCGAAGCTGCTCACCGGCGAGATCAACCCCTCCGGCCGTACCGTCGATATCTGGACGACCGACTTTACGGCCGATCCGAGCTTTGCGGCGATCGGCGAGCATCGCTATACGAATTATCAGGTGACGTCTGCAAGCTACACCGACGGCGGTACGTTTAACGGCATGTACAACGAGTACATGGAGGGCGTCTATATGGGCTATCGGTACTATGAGACGGCAGACGAGATTGATCCGGGCTTTGATTATGACAGTGCCGTCGTGTTCCCATTCGGCTACGGGCTTTCCTATACGACCTTTACGCAGGAACTGGTCGATCTCAAGGACGACGGCTACACCGTCACCGCAAAGGTCAAGGTCACGAACTCCGGCAGCGTCGCAGGCAAGGACGTCGTGCAGATCTATGCATCCGCACCGTACACAGAATTGGACGCCAAAGAGCGCATTGAGAAGCCGGTCGCATACCTCGTCGCTTTTGCAAAAACGGGTCTGCTCGATGCGGGCAAGAGCGAGGAGGTCACGCTGACCTTCACGCACGACGATCTCACCTCCTACGCCGCCTATCACGACAACGGCAACGGAACGGTCGGCTGCTATATGCTCGAAGCGGGCGACTACACGATCTCCGTGCGCAAGAACAGCCACGAGGTCTACGACAGCAAGACGCTGACGGTTTCCGAAACGATCTGGTACGACGGCAGCGACGATGCGCATATCCGGCAGACCGAGAAAGACGCGCAGTCGATCCTGGACGACGAAGGCAATCCGACCGGTGAGCCGATGAACGGTTCCTTCATCGCAGCGACCAATCTGTTCCAGATCAGCACGGATTATATGAACGTCAACAGCACGATCCTTTCCCGTACCGACTGGGCGGGCACGCAGCCCGCGGGCGTCGCGGAGAAAGCGATTGACGAAAGCTTTATCCCCTATCTCGGTCTGGAGATCACGTTTGATCCGTACACGGACGAACAGTTCGGCAATGTCGAAGGCAGCATCGTCTACGCGTCGGAGCAGCCGGTTTCGGGACAGGACAACGGTCTGAAGCTTTCCGATCTGCGCGGCGCGGACTATAACGATCCGCGTTGGGAGCAGCTGCTCGATCAGATCAATTTTGATTCCGATAAGGACAGCATCATCGGCAACGTGTCCGGCGCGAGCTATCAGACCTACGGCATTGATTCAATCGGACTGCCCAAGACGACCGAAGCGGACGGTGCGAACGGACTGAAGGTCAGCGACGTGATGGAGGGCGGTGCGTCCGGCTACGTCATGAACAAGACCTCGACGTTCGGCATGGCGCCGCTGCTTGCGGCGACATGGAACACCGAGCTGATGTATGAATTCGGCGAGGCGCTCGGACAGGAGGCGCTGATGCACGATATCACCGGTTGGTATTCTCCCGCAATCAACCTGCACCGCTCCATGTTCTCCGGTCGTGTGTTTGAATACTATTCCGAGGACCCGGTGCTGTCCGGTACTATGGCGGCGGCCGCGATCTCCGGTGCAATGGATCAGGGCATGGCGTGCTATCTCAAACACTTTGCCCTGAACGAAACAGAAACCGGCAGAGCAAGTCTGATCTACACATGGGCGGACGAGCAGACGATGCGTGAACTGTATCTCAAGGCGTTCGAGATCGCGATCAAGAATGCAAAGAGCACGGTGCGCTATTACGGCGACAACGGCGTGCTCGAAGAAAAGACGATCCGTGCGGCAACGGCGGTCATGGCGTCGCAGACCTGCTTCGGCTGGCTGTCCGGCGAGTGCAACTATGAGCTTTTGACCTTGCTTCTCCGGAACGAATGGGGCTTCCGCGGAATCGCGCACTCGGACTACTGGGTATGGAACGGCGACAATCTCCGCGACCTTGCCTTCCGCGCAGGCTGCGACACGTATCTTTGCAACAAGGCGCCGACGTGGAGCATCGTCGATTATGACAGCGCAACCGCACGCACGGCGCTGCGGCTTGCGACCAAGAACCTTGCATACATGGTCGTGAACTCCAACGCCATGCAGGGTATGGCGCCCGGCTCCATCATGCTGGTCGGCACCAGTCCGTGGATCTATGCCCTGATCGCCATCGACGCCGCTTTGGTGCTGCTGATCGCCGGCGGCGTATGCCTGATGGTCTTCGGCAAGAAGAAAGAAAAATAAAACAAAACCATTCGTAAGACACGCCGACCCGGAAGGTCGGCGTGTTCGCGGCGGTCGGCGAATCCGTGCCGAAAAACAAGCAGGCTGCGCGATATCGCTTCCCATCGACGGAAAATTATGATAATATACAGAAGAGATCAAAGCAGGGGGCGCACGGATGAAACAGCAGGTCTTTAACCCTTATCTCCCCAGTTGGGAGTACGTACCCGACGGAGAGCCGCATGTGTTCGGCGACCGGGTCTATGTCTACGGCAGCCACGACGCGTTCGGCGCGCCGATCTTCTGTGTCAACGACTATGTTTGCTGGAGCGCGCCGGTGGATGATCTTTCCGACTGGCGCTACGAAGGCGTGATCTATCGGAAAACGCAGGATCCCGGCAACCGGCTCGGCATCCGTTCGCTGTACGCGCCGGACGTCACGCAGGGTCCGGACGGGCGGTTTTATCTCTATTACGCGTTCGATTTCCTCGGCGAATTCGGCGTCGCGGTCTGCGATACGCCTGCGGGCAAATATGAATTTTACGGCAAGGTGCATCACAAAAACGGTAAGGTCTGGGGCAAAAAGAGCGGCGAGCAGTTTCCGTTCGACCCCGGTGTGCTGACCGACGACGATGGGCGGGTGTGGCTCTACAGTGGCTTTGAAACCAAAGTTCCGTTTATCGCGTCGCGCTTCCATAATCTTCGCAACGACGGCGGCGTGGTCATGGAACTGGAATCGGATATGGTCACGATCAAACAGGAGCCGAAGGTCATTTTCCCGATCAAGGGCAAGGAGGGCGCGTTCCCGCATGCGTTCTTTGAGGCGTCCTCCATTCGGAAAGTGGACGGCAAATACTGTTTTGTCTATTCTTCACAATTCAACCATGATCTCTGCTATGCCATGTCGGACTATCCCGACCGCGATTTCACCTACGGCGGCGTGCTCGTCGATCTCGGCGATCTTTATTTGGACGGCAATGAGGACGAAAGCCACGCGAACAACTACCTCGGCAACACGCACGGCGGGCTTCTGAACATCGGCGAGGACTGGTATATCTTCTATCACCGGCAAACCAATCGGAACTCTTACGCGCGTCAGGCCTGCGCAGAAAAACTGGAAAGAACACCCGACGGCGGCTTCAAGCAAGCGGAGGTCACAAGCTGCGGACTGAACGGGAAACCTTTACAGGGTAAGGGCAAATACGAAGCGCGGATCGCCTGCAATCTTTGGGCAAAGAATCACGAGACAGGACGCGTCGACGGCAGGAGCCCGAAAAAGCGGTTGAAAGCGCATCCGTACTTTACGCAGACCGGCAAGGATCGGGAATGCGACGGCGATCAGTATATTGCGAACATGCGCGACGGGGCAACGGCTGGCTTTAAGTATTTCACCTTTGACGGCACGGAAACGACAATCTCCGTGACCGGGCGCGGCGCCGGAAAATTCCTCGTCTCGACCGATCCGAACGGCAGCGACGTCGTTGCGACCGTCGGCGTCAACAGCGGTGCACCGCTGCAGATTTCCGCAGGCGTTCACGCGCTGAATTTCCGCTATATTGGCGAGGACGCGGCGGACTTCCTTTCATTTGAGATCCAATAGGAGAAACGTATGTATTTCATCGGCATCGATCTCGGCACATCGGCAACCAAGTTTCTGCTTATGGATGAAGCCGGAAACATTGTAAACAGCACAACAAAGGAATACCCGCTGCATTTCCCGCATCCGGGCTGGAGCGAGCAGGAGCCCGAGGCGTGGTGGGGCGCGCTGCTTTCGGGCGTGACCGAGCTTTTGACGGGCTTTGACGCAGAAAAGGTCGTCGGCATCGGCGTCGGCGGGCAGATGCACGGACTCGTCGCTTTGGACGAACACGACAATGTGATCCGCCCCGCGATCCTCTGGAACGACGGACGCACCGCAGAGGAGACAGAGTGGCTCAATACTGTGATCGGCAAGGAGAAGCTCTCGGAATACACCGGCAACATCGCCTTTGCGGGCTTCACCGCGCCGAAGATCCTCTGGATGCAAAAGCATGAGCCGGAAAACTTCAGGCGGATCAGCAAGATCATGCTGCCGAAGGACTATCTGAACTATCGCCTGACCGGCGTGCACGCCTGTGACTACTCGGACGCAAGCGGCATGCTGCTCCTGGATGTGCAGCACAAGCGCTGGTCGAAGGAGATGCTCGAACTCTGCGGCATATCGGAATCGGTCATGCCGAAGCTCTTTGAAAGCTATGAAGTGATCGGCACGGTGCTGCCCGAGATCGCAAAAACGCTCGGCATCCCCGCTTCGGTCAAGGTCGTTGCGGGCGCGGGCGACAACGCCGCGGCGGCGGTCGGCACCGGAACCGTCGGAAACGGCGCGTGCAATATCAGTCTCGGTACTTCCGGCACAATTTTTATCAGCTCCGAACAGTTCGGCGTTGATCCCTTAAACAGCCTGCATGCCTTTGCGCACGCCGACGGGCATTGGCACCTGATGGGCTGCATGCTCTCGGCGGCAAGCTGCAACAAGTGGTTCTGCGAGGAGATCTTGAAAACGACCGATTTCCCCGCCGAACAGACCGGCATGGAGAAGAACCTCGGCGAAAACCGCGTGTTCTTCCTTCCGTACCTCATGGGCGAACGCAGCCCGATCAACGACGTCGACGCGCGCGGCACGTTCGCGGGACTCTCGATGGACACTTCGCGGCGCGATATGGTGCAGGCAGTTCTGGAAGGCGTCGCGTTTGCGATCCGCGACAGCTTCGAGGTCGCAAAGGCGATCGGCGTACAAATCGAACGCAGCAAGCTCTGCGGCGGCGGCGCAAAGAGTCCGGTGTGGCGCAAGATGCTCTGCAATATCCTGAACATCCCGCTCGACCTTCCGCAGACCGAACAGGGACCGGGCTACGGCGGCGCGATGCTTGCCATGGTGGGCACGGGGCTGTACCAAAGTGTGGAAGTCTGCGCGGACGCACTTGTGACGGTCAAGGAAACGATTGTTCCCGATCCCGAACTTGCGGCAAAGTATGAAGCGAAGTATCGGCAATTCCAGAAGATTTATCCGAGCGTCAAACAGCTCTATAAGGAGATCAGATCATGAAGATTTATTCCGTCAACGACCCGCAGTTTATTCCCTACGGCAAGGTGCTGTCCGGCTATGACACGGCGGAGCTCGTCGCCGCCATGCGGAAAATCCCGCTGCCCGAAGCGGCAACCGCGTACAAGCCCGGTATCGACACGCTCGAGGCGTGCGAAATCTTCGGCGCGTTCCGGGATAACGCCTACGGCGGAATGCCGATCCAGCTCGGTATGTGCTGGGGCCGCAATACGAAGCTGAACTGTCTCGAATACCACCGCGACAGCGAGCTGAATATCGGCGACGAGGATTTTATTCTGCTGCTTGCAAAGGAGGATGAGATCGAAAACGGCTTGCTCAACACCGTAAAGGTCAATGCGTTCCGTGTGCCGAAGGGTGCGGTCGTTGAGGTCTATGCAACGACGCTGCATTATGCCCCGTGTCATACAGACACAGAAAAGGGCTTTCGCGTCGCGGTTGTGCTGCCGAAGGGGACGAACACCGAAATCCCCGCGATCGAACCGAAAAACGACGAGGACGCGCGTCTTTGGGCACGCAACAAATGGCTGCTCGCGCATCCCGAATCCGGCGAAGCGAAGCAAGGCGCATACGTCGGACTGATCGGAACCAATATCGAACTATAATTTTTCAGGAGGAACGAACCATGCAAAACATCCCGGAAGTCAAACTCGGTATCATCGCCGTCTCTCGCGACTGCTTCCCCGTCACGCTGTCCGAACAGAGAAGAAAGAACATTGTCAACGTCTATCAGGGCGAGCTGTACGAATGCCCGGTCACCGTCGAAAACGAGATTGATATGCAAAAAGCCGTTGCCGACGTGAAGGAAAAAGGCTGCAACGCTTTGGTCGTTTTCCTCGGCAACTTCGGTCCCGAAACGCCGGAAACGCTGATTGCAAAGCACTTCGACGGTCCCTGCATGTTCGTCGCGGCGGCGGAGGGCGACGGAAATCTCATCAACGGCAGAGGCGACGCCTACTGCGGCATGCTGAACTGCTCGTATAACCTCGGCATGCGCCATCTTCGGGGCTATATCCCGGAGTATCCGGTCGGCACCGCGGAAGATATCGCAAAGATGATCGCGGACTTTGTGCCGGCAGCCCGTGCGATCATCGGCGTGAAGAACCTCAAGATCATCACCTTCGGACCGCGGCCGCAGGACTTTTTCGCCTGCAACGCGCCGATCAAGGGGCTGTATGAACTCGGCGTCGAGGTCGAGGAAAACTCTGAGCTGGATCTGCTCGTTTCGTACCGCGAGCACGCAAACGACCCGCGCATCCCCGCTGTCTGCGAGGATATGGCGAACGAGCTCGGCGCAAGCGGCAACAACTATCCCGCACTGCTGCCCAGAATGGCGCAGTTTGAGCTGACGCTGCTCGACTGGATCGAAGCGCATAAGGGCGACCGCAAGTACGTCGCGCTTGCCGACAAGTGCTGGCCCGCGTTCCCGAAGGAGTTCGGCTTTGAGCCGTGCTATGTCAACAGCCGCCTTGCAAGCCGCGGCATCCCCGTCGCCTGCGAGGTCGACATCTACGGCGCTCTTTCCGAATACATCGGCGCCTGCATCTCAAACGACGCAGTCACGCTGCTCGATATCAACAATTCCGTCCCGGCAAAGATGTGGGAATCCGAGATCAAGGGCAGGTTCGACTACACGCTGACCGACACCTTCATGGGCTTCCATTGCGGCAATACGCCTTCTTGCAAGATGTGCGCCGACCGCGCGGTCAAGTACCAGCTCATCCAGAACCGCTTGCTCGAAAACGGCGGCGAGCCGGACTTTACGCGCGGCACGCTCGAAGGCGACATTGCGCCGGGCGAGATCACGTTCTACCGGCTCCAGTGCGACAGCGACGGCGTTCTTCGCAGCTACATTGCCGAGGGCGAGGTGCTGCCGGTTGCCACGACCTCCTTCGGCGGGATCGGCGTGTTTGCGATCCATGAGATGGGCCGCTTATTCCGTCACGTTCTGATCCAGAAGCGCTACCCGCACCACGGCGCGGTTGCGTTCGGACACTTCGGCAATGCGCTGTTCGAGGTGCTGAAATACCTCGGCATACAGGACATTGCCTGGAATCAGCCGAAGTCGCTCCCCTATCCCACCGAGAATCCCTGGGCATAAAGAACCAAAGAGCCTGCTTCCCGATCAGGGAAACAGGCTCTTTTTTGTATTTCGGTCATCCGTTCTGTTTCGGGAACCGGATCTTCAGGAAGAACATATCGTCCACGGTGTTCAGTTCCAGCACCCCGCCGTACTGTTCGGCGATATAGCGAATGCTGCGGACGCCGAATCCGTGTCGGGAGGTGTCCTCCTTGCCGGTCGTGGGGATGCCGTTATTGAAGACGAGCGCGCCGGAGAAGTAGTTGGATTCCTCCACAACGAGCGCGTTGTCCTGCTCGGCACAAATCAGGGAGATCACCTTTTTGTCCGGATCATCGAGCTTCTGCAGCGCTTCGATGGCGTTGTCGATGATATTGCCGAACAGAGAATACGTCTGAACGGGGCTTAAAAACGTAAACTTCCGACCGTCCGCCATGCAGGAAAACGCAATGCCGTTCTTTTCGCAGAGCATTGCTTTTTCGCAAAGCACAACGTCAAGCACCTCGTTGCCGCTGTCGATATTCGCATCATAGAAGCGGATCGCCTCCCGCAGGGAGTCGGCCTCGTCGCTTGTCAGCTTGCCTTCCAGCTTGCTGATGATGTGCTTGAGGTCGTGGCATTTCATGTTGATCGTGTCCATGTTCGCCTTGACCGAATCAAACTGCATCTTTTCCTGCTTCATCAGCTGATTCAGAACGACGATCTGCTGTTCGCGTTCGCTGCGCTGAAAGATACCGGCGGAGAGCATCAGAATGATAAAGCTGAATGCAATGGTAAAGATCTTGACGACAATGCTCATCGCAAGACTTTCGACCTCATAGACGCGCGCAACACAGACGAGTACGTTGACGATCAGAAGCGTAATGACGGACAGTGCTGCAACGGAACGCTGCGTGCGGGTGTCGGTCGCAAGATCGGATTTGGGACGGAACAGGATTGCCAGAAGGAGATAGATCGCGATCCGCGTACCGTAGAAAAGAAGGTACTCCCACGGCTGCGTCGCGGTTTCGGCGCCGTGGAACAGCGAGATCGTGCCGCGATCGTTCATCCCGCAGAGGTTTTGCAGGAGCGGGAAGAATTTATTGCCGATCTGATAGGCGGCGAGACCGGAGCAGAACGCTATCATCGTCTCACCTGCCGATCCGCGCCAGCAGAATGCGAGAAAACCGAGATTGATCGCACAGATCAGAAGATAGCAGAGCACGCGAACAAACAGTGTGCCCGCGAGCGTGTTCCATATGGCGAGCAGATAGCAGAGGACGATGCTTTCTGCAGCCGCAAAGACGAGTCGGAACACATACGGCTTTCTGTGCGGGAACCGCCGGCAGAACAGGGAAATGGCAAGCTGCGATTCCAAAAACGTAAAGATCAGCGAAATGCTTTCAAATGTAAATTGCGATCCGAAGATCGCAGATAAAACCGTAAAGAAATCACCCATGCCGCTTGTTCTCCGTATAGGCAATGAACGCATCCGTGAACGGCTTTTTGCGCGGCTGACTGATCTGCAGTTCCTCCCCGCTCACAACGACGGTCAGTCCGTCGATGCGCTCCACATAGGCGAGATTGACAAGCAGGAAGTTGTTGCAGCGCGCAAAGCCCTCGCCCGAGAGCGCGTCCTCGATGCTCTTCATCGTGCGGTACTGACGGTATTCGCCGGTTTTGGTGTGATAAACGCTGTGATGCCCACGCACTTCGATGTACCGGATCTGCGACGGAGCGAGACAGACGATGCCGACGTCGGTCTTGACCAGCACATCCTGCGTCTGCTTTTGCGGGAGTCTCGAAAGAATGCGGGTGAATTTGAGGTTGAATTCCGAATAGGCGACGGGCTTGACAATGAAATCGGTTGCGGAAACCTCATATCCCTGAATCGCATACTGGCGCATACTTGTGACAAACACCAGAACAACGCTGCCGTCCTTTTCGCGCAGCATCCGGCTTGCGTCCATACCGTTCATCATCGGCATCATGATATCCATGAATACGATGTCGAAATCCCCTGCATATTTTTCCAAAAACGTCACGACGTTTTGAAACACGGTTGTCGAAACGGCAATTTCGTGTTCCTGGGCGTATCGTTTGATGTGGGACTCCAACAGCGCGGAATGGCTCTGTTCGTCCTCCACAATGGCGATCCGGATCATTCGGCATGGCCTGTCACTTTCTTATTATTATACATATTATAGGATTTTACACGACAATTGTCAAGGAAAAGGCGCATCCGTGCGGTGCGAATCAAGAGGTTACGCGGCATAACGGCAAGGTTACGCTGTTTTCGTAGAAAAGACAGCGGCAGTTTGTTATAACATACGTGAAATCGGGTGAAAGCCCAAAAAACAGGAGGAGCTTCAAATGAAAAAGAAATTGATTGTGATCCTTGCAATTGTGATCATGTGCGCAATGATTCTTGCAGCCTGCGGCGCGGGTGCAGCAAAGAGCGGCACCGCAAAGATTTCCGGCGTGTATCTGACCAAGGGCGTTGCAGACTATTCGAACATGCGCCCGAACTACAACTTCTATCTCTACAACTGGACGCAGAGCGAGCTGACGCTGTATGAGGACGGCACCTACATGGTCGTCGTTTCCGACATGACGTTCTCCGGCGTCGTGCTTGCGGAGGACACGAACGATCATTCCGAGAATGACAGAAACAACTCGATCACCAAACTGTTCGGTACCTACACCGCAGCGGTGGATGAACTCGACGAGGATCTGCTCAACGTCACGCTGTCGGCACCGACGCGCGTCATTTGCAAGATGGACGAGCAGCAGTGGCTGGACACCGACAACTGGACGGATGCGATGGGCCTTGCAACCGCGCATAAGGAAGTCGACGGACAGACCGGCGAAACGCTCTCGCAGGGTGAACCGCTGACCGCGGAGCAGTATCTTGCGGAAGCCGCATTCACCGGTGAATACAAGGTTGTCGTCAACAACAAGACCTTCATCATCGAAGAGTTCACGAACTTCGGCGTCAAGGTCGGTTTCTCCCTGTAAGAGCAGACGGAAACCGGTATGGGTAAGAAGACAAATCTTTGGCGGGGACTGACGGCGTTTTTCGCGCTGCTTCTATGCCTCACAAGTTTCGGCGCAGGCCTGGCGTTCACCCGGCAGGGCGACGTCAACCTGTTTCTCGGAACGCTGCCGCCGGTTCAGCAGGTAACCGACGATACGAATTACTATCCCTCTGCGTACGCCACTGCTGAAGAAATGAAGGCGGCGCAGAAGGAATACCTGATCGAGTGCCAGATCGAGGGCAGCGTGCTTCTGCGCAACGAGAACGAAGCGCTGCCGCTCGACAGCACCGCATCCGTGACGCTGTTCGGCTTTGCCGCGGCAAGCCCGGTGTATCACGGCGGTTCGGGCGGTCCCGCCAATACGGGCGTCAACCTGTATGACGCACTGAAGGCGGAGGGCTTCTCGGTCAACGATACCGTCTATCAGGCGATCGTCGCGGCGGGCGGCACGCGCACCAAGACGGGTCTGATCGGCGAAATCGCAGCGAGCACGTATGCGGGAACCGAGGGTTCCTTCGACGCATACGGCGACGCCGCAATCTACGTCATGTCCCGCTACGGCGGTGAAGAGGGCGACCTCAATCACGGCCTGCAGGGCGAATGGCAGGAAGGTCCGGAAGGCGTGAGAGAGCTTGCGCTCCATCAGGAAGAGATCGACACGCTGAACCTCATCAAGGATTCCGGCAAGTTCAAGAAGATCATCGTCGTGCTGAATTCCGGCTACGCGATGGAGCTGGATGAGCTCAAGGACTACGGCGTGGACGGACTGCTCTGGATCGGCTATCCCGGAAGCTACGGCATGACCGGCGTTGCGCGTATCCTCGGCGGCAAAGCGGATCCTTCGGGACGGAACGTCATCACCTATGCGGCGAACTCGCTGAGCAGCGCCGCCATGCAGAACGCGGGCGATTTCACGTTCACGAACCTGACCGGTCTTTATAAGAACAAGTATCTGGTTTATGCGGAAGGCATCTATCAGGGCTACAAGTACTATGAATCCCGCTATCAGGATCAGGTGCTCGGCGTCAACAACGCGACCTCCGCAAAGGGCGTCTATGCCTCGAAGGACGGTGCGTGGAACTATGCGGACGAAATGGTCTACACCTTCGGCGAAGGACAGAGCTATGCGGACTTCACGCAGGAGCTGATCTCGGTCGAGAACAACAACCACACCGTGACGGCGACCGTCAAGGTCACCAACAACGGCGGCTTTGCGGGCAAGAGCATGGACGTCGTGCAGCTGTATGTGCAGCTGCCGTGGGCGGAAGGTCAGGCGGAAAAGAGCGCGATCCAGCTGGTCGATTTCGAAAAGACTTCGGCGCTGGCTGCGGGCGAGAGCGAAACCGTGACGCTGACGTTCTCCGACTACCTGTTTGCAGTCTATGACAGCAATGCCGAGAACGGCGCGGATTCTTCGAAGCGCGGCTGCTACGTCTTTGACGCGGGCGACTATTACTTTGCGATCGGCGACAGCGCACATGACGCGCTGAACAACGTGCTTGCGGCGCGCGGCGCAACGGGCATGTTCGACGCCGAGGGCAATCCGGTCGACGGCGACGCGGCGAAGGTCGTCAAGCATACATTGAACGAAACGGACAACAAGACGTGGGCGGTCTCCCCTTACACGGGCGAGGTGGTCAGCAACCACTTCGAGGATCGCGACATCAATTACTTCATTCCGGATGCGGTCACCTACATGACCAGAGCGGACTGGAACACCTTCCCGGACACGGTTGCAGAGCTTACGGCGACCGACGAGATGAAGGATCTCATGGAGAACTTCCAGTATGAGAAGCCCGCCGACGCACCGGATTACACGGTCTACCAATTCAAGCAGGACAACGGTCTGTCGTTTATCGACATGAAGGACGTCGACTATGACGATCCGCAGTGGGAAACGCTGATCGACGAGCTGACGGTCGGCGAGCTTGCACAGATCGTCGGCGACAAGATGGCGCTCGACGCGATCGAATCGATCGACTTCCCGGCATACGCGGGCGGCGACGGTCCCGACGGCTATCAGTCGGGCGGCGCGCTCTACAGCGCGGAGATGCTCTGTGCATCGACGTTCAGCAAAGATATGCTCGAGCAGCGCGGCGCGTTCCTCGCGGAGGAGAGCTACTGGATCGGCTTCCGCCACATCTACGGACCGGGCGGCAACCTCCACAGGACGCCGTATTCGGGCAGAAACTTCGAGTATTATTCCGAAGACCCGATCATGTCCTATATCTGCGGCGCGGTTCAGACCGAAGCGATGGCAAGCCGCGGACTCGCCGGCATGTTCAAGCACTTCTGCGGCAACGATCAGGAAACGAACCGCCACGGCGTTGCGTCGTTCATGACGGAGCAGACCTATCGCGAGGGTCCCTTAAAGGGCTTTGAGGGCGGTCTTTCGGACGGACATTCGCTCGGCACGATGACGGCATACAACCGCATCGGCTGCATCCCGACCGCGTCCGATTACGAAACCATGACGACGGTTCTGCGTGGCGAATGGGGCTTCAAGGGCATCAACATGACCGACAGCTCCAAGGACTCCGCCTCCTACATGGGGACCGGCGACGCGCTCAATGCCGGAACAAACCAGTTCAACAACGATCCGGGACGCGTGTCCGAAGCGAACGCGTATCTCACCAAGCAGCGCGACGGTCATATCTGGGGCAAGCTCAGAGAGGTTGCACACAACTTCCTCTACGCCATGAGCCGCACGATGCTGGTCAACGGCCTTGCAAAGGAAGTGACGGTGGAAAGCTTTACCCCGTGGTGGCAGCCCGCCATGATCGGCGTGAACATTGCAATCGGCGTGCTGACGCTCGGAAGCTTCTGCATGTTCCTGTACTGCCTGATTGCGGGACGAAAGAAGGAGGGCTGAGCGATGAAGAACCTGTTTGAGAATCGTAAACCCGGCTTTTGGCTGACGCTGTTTGCAGCCTGTGCGGCGCTGATCGGCTCGGTCGCATATCTGATCGCCTACGCTTCGACGGCGGATGCGGTCACGGGAGAATGGGATCGCGTGTTCAGGTGGCTCGTGTTCATCCTGTTCCTTGCAGGATCGGTCGTATCGATCGGCGGCGAGCTTCTGAGACTGCGCATCGTTCCGATCTTCGTCACGGCGGCATTCGGCGTAGGGCTTGCATTGCACCTCGTCGAAACCGCGTACCCGCTCGCCGACGTACTGACCAAGGTACCGTTCTTCGGCGGCAACCCGACGCTGGCGATCATCTTCGCCGTTCTCTTTGCCATCATTGCGGTTGTCCATGTGGCAGCTACGTTTATGGAACATAACAAACAAGAACAAAAATAAACAGGAGGAACCAACATGAAAAAGATTCTTGCAATCGCACTCGCGGCGCTGATGGTATTCGCCATGATCGCCTGCGGCAGCCAGACGAACACGGGCACACAGACCCAGGCAACGGCAGCGCCTGCTGCGAACAACGACCAGCCCACCGGCGGCGAAGAGCCCGCGGCGGAAGCCAAGTCCTACCAGCTCGTCGGCAAATACGATGAGCGCGACGGCCAGGGTGCATCCATGATGACCGCAGCGTTCCTGCTCAACCTGAACGCGGACGGCACGGCGGTCCTCGACCGTTATCAGTATCTGCAGTATGACGCCAGCGATTTCGCTTCCAACCCGTCCTACGGAGTCAGCTTTATGAGCGGCACGTGGAAGGCAGTCCAGAAGGACGGTCTCGATGCGCTCCAGATCAAGCTGGCAGTCGTCAACGACGACGGCACGACCTCCAACGACCAGACGGTCTATGCGTATGAGGTTGCGGGCGAATACAGCGTGGACATCAACTTCCCGATCGTTCCGGGTATGTCCTACAGCCGTACCGTGACGGTTGTCGGCGGCGAAACGAAGCAGTTTGCGGACGGCAATGCGCTGATCGCAGCGTACAAGGAGGAGCCGCAGATGCCGGAAGCGCTCGTCCTCTTTGAGGATGCCGAACTGGGTGCGTCGCTGTACCTCGTCGCGGACGGCACGGCGATCCTGTACTCCGGCTATGACGTGATCGCAGAGGGCACCTGGACTGCGGACAGCGTGGTGCTCGGCGGCGAAGAAATCGCGATCGAGAAGAACGCGGACGGCAGCGCGGCGGTCAAGCTCTCCCGCGACCGCGGCGACGGCACGATGCTTGACTTCAACCTCACCTGCGCGGACGCCTCCGCACTGGCAGGCGCAGAGCCCGCAGAACCTGCAGCTCCGGCAGCGGATGCACCGTACACCGGCGCAACGATCGACCTCGGCGGCGGCAATGCGTTTGATCCGGCTCTCGTTCTGAACGAGGACGGCACTGCGGTTCTCACCGTTGCAATGGGCATAAACGTCAAGTATGAGCGTCTCGGCAACCTCGTGGTTCTGTTCGAGGATGAAGCTGCTCCGCTCGAAGGCTACGGCGCAACGATCTTCGGTATCGTGCCGCACGCATGGATCGTGGACGACGAGGCCAAGACGATGGTCGGTCAGAAGGTCGGTTTCATCTATAACGGTGAAGGTGCACAGATGACCTTCGCCTCCGAGGACGGCGAAACCATGACGGTCGGTCTGCCGGCATACAGCATGGAAGGCGCGGGCTACACCTTCGCAATCAGCGAAGACGGCACCACCCTCACCCTGACGGCTCCGGAAGCCGGTTGGGAAGGCGCATGGGGTCAGGTCTGGGAGAGTATGGGCGCACCGACGACCTGGACGATCGACGGCATCTACGTAACTCCCGCTGCATAAGCAACGACTCTTCGGAAAGGCTCCGAGCTGATCGGAGCCTTTCCCGCAGCTAGTAACCGCATACCATTCCCGGCACGATAAGGAGACAGTTATGGAAAAACAAAAAAAGAAAAAGAAAGGTAATCTGTGGGTTGCGCTGACCGTCGTCTGTGCGATCTTCCTGGTGATCTGCATTGTGGCGATCCCCGTGACGCAGGGCTTCGCGACCGTCATCAACGTCGCTTTGAAGGCGCAGACACAGAAGATCGTCGCCGACGAAGGCGCGGAAATCTACTATTGGACCGAGTATGAGGACGAGCAAGAGCTCGTCGACTACGAGGCGGAGCTTTGCCGTCAGATCGAAGGCGAAGGCGCAGCGCTTCTGGTCAACCGCAACAACGCACTGCCGCTGCAGCCGGGCGTCAAGATCACCCTGTTCAACCAGTCGGCATTCAATCTCATTTACGGCGGCACGGGCTCCGGCTCGATGAACGCCGAGGACGCAATCTCTCTGCGCACCGCGCTCGAAGAAACCTTCGGCGAGGGCACAGTCAACAACGATCAGTGGAAGGTGCTCGTTTCGTCCGGCTATAAGCGCGTGAACGCAGCGACCACCGGCGGCTATCAGGCACAGTACCGCATCAACGAGATCCCGTGGGAGAAGTATGCGGCTGTCGAAAAGACATGGGCAAACTACGGGGACGTCGCGATGGTCGTGCTCTCCCGCTCCGGCGGTGAAGGCGCGGACCTTCCGAGCGGTCTCGCCGAATTGGAAGAATACATGACGAACGGCGATTATCTCCGTCTGTGCAAAGAGGAGATCGAGCTGTTCGAAAACCTCGAAAAGCTCAAGGCGAACGGCACGTTCAAGAAGATCGTCGTTCTTCTGAACAGCTCGAACGCGCTGCAGCTTGACTTCGTCGACAGCTACGGCATTGACGCCGTGCTCTGGATCGGCGACGTCGGCATGACCGGAACCCGCGGCGTTGCGGATATCCTTTCCGGCAAAGTCAACCCGTCCGGGCGCATCGTGGACACCTTCATGAAGGACAACCACTCCGCGCCGGCAATGGAAAACTTCGGCGCGTACACCTGGACGAACGCAAACGAATACAACACCGAGATCGCACAGAACAACACGGATCCGGGCATCGGCAAAGCAAACCGCAACTTTGTCGTCTATCAGGAAGGCATCTACGTCGGGTATCGCTACTTCGAGACCCGCTATGAGGATTCCGTCCTCGGACAAGGCAATTCCGGCGACTGGAACTACAGTGACTACGTCGCGTTCCCGTTCGGCTTCGGTCTTTCCTACACCGAATTCGAATACTCCAACTTTAACCTGACCGATGAGGGCGAGACCTTCAAGGTCGACGTCGACGTCACAAACGTCGGTTCGGTCGACGGCAAACATACGGTTCAGATCTATTTCCAGAGCCCGTATACCGACTACGACCGTGAAAACCTCGTCGAGAAAGCGGCCGTCGAAATCTGCGGCTTCGACAAGAAGATGATCGCAGCGGGCGCGACCGAGCACTTTACAATCACGATCGACAAGGAGGATCTCACCTCCTACGACGCGAACAACGCAAAGACGTACATCCTCGAAAACGGCGATTACTACTTCACCGTCGGCAAGGATGCGCACGATGCGATCAACAACATTCTCGCGGCAAAGGGCGCGGATGCCTCCAGGATGACCGATCCGGGCAACGCCTCTCTGACAGCGAAGTGGTCGACCAGCACGTTCGACAAAACGACCTATGCCGTTTCCTCCAAGACCGGCAATGCGATCACGAACCTGTTTGACGACGCCGACCTCAATAAATATTCCGGCAACGGCGGTCAGACCGTGACGTATCTGTCCCGTCAGGACTGGATCGGAACGTATCCGACGACGCAGCAGCTGTCCATCACCCCCGGAATGTGGGCGGACGGTCTCATCGATACCGAAGAAGGACACAAGGCGATCGTCGAGAAGATGAAGGCTGCGTATTATCCGAACGCAACGATGCCCGCAGTCGGCGTTTCCGGCACGCTCAAAGCGAACGACCTTTATGCGGCTGCATATGACGATCCGCAGTGGGATACGTTGATCAGCCAGATGCCGTACGACGAGATGACCAACCTGATCTACAACGGCTTCCACATCACACAGGCTGCTCCGTCGATCGGTCTGCCGGGCACGCTGGATGAAAACGGTCCGCAGGGCTTCACCGCATCGCTGATGGGCGGCGCAAGCGCAATGGCGTATACGTCCGAGGACGTGATGGCGGCAACCTACAACCGCGAACTGATCCATGAGATGGGCTCCTGCATCGGCGAGGACTTCCTCCATGCAACGGAGGAAGGCGCAGCGACGGTCTATGCCGGTCTCTACGGTCCGGGCGCAAACATCCACCGCACCCCGTATTCCGGTCGTAACTTCGAGTATTACTCCGAGGACGGCTGGGTAGCAGGCGAAGTCGCGTCGATCGAGGTCGCGGCAATCAAGGCAAAGGGCGTTGTGGTCTACTGCAAGCACTTTGCGCTGAACGATCAGGAGGAAGGCCGTTACGGCATTGCAACCTGGTCGAACGAGCAGGCGATCCGCGAACTGTATCTCGAGGGCTTCGAGGGTGCAGTCAAGGACGGCGGCGGCAGTGTCATGAGCTCCTTCAACCGCATCGGCGCCGTTTGGTCCGGCGCGCATCGCGGTCTGATGACCGGCATCCTGCGCGATGAATTCGGTCTTGAGGGCGGCGCGATCACCGACTGTTCCGTCTACGCACTCTATATGGATTATCGCTACGGCGTGCTCGCAGGGCAGGACCTGTGGGACGGCTACGGCATGGGCATGTCGACGCTTGACGGGCTCAACAACGACCCGGCGATCGTGACGGCGGTGCAGGAACGCGCGAAGAATATCGCGTACAACTACACGCACAGCCACGCCATGAACGTCGGCAGCGCGGAGATCATTCCGATCACCCCGTGGTGGCAGCTTGCGCTGTACGGCGCAACCGCGTTCTTCGGTGTATTGACGGCACTGTTTCTGGTGCTTGCCATTGTCACCAAGAAGAAGGCGAAAAAAGCAGAGTAACAGGTGCAGGTCACCTGAGGTCCCTCCTGAGGGAGAAAGGCAGCGCACTGCCTTTCTCCCCACCCTCCACCCACTGCTTCCCCATCTCCCGAACAGGGAGATTTTTTGTTTACGAAACTGTGCCGTTCAAAACCGAAGTTATGCTGTTTGTATGGATATGCGACACGGGATTTGATACGATTATCATAGAGATAATAGGAGGTGTATCGTATGAAACAAAAGAACTTTTGGCTGATTCCGACGGTTGTGCTGCTGGTTCTGACCGTTCTGTTCGGCGCTGCGATTCCGGTCACGAATTACTATGAGACCATGATCAACGGCGCGTTGAACGCCGAAACGCAAAGGATCGTACCGGATCCGGACGCGAAGATTTTTTACTGGTCGGGATACGATACGGAGGAAGCGCTTGAGGCGCATGATATGGCGGTTTGCTACGAACTCGAAGCCGAAGGCGCTGCGCTGCTGCTCAATCGCGACAATGCGCTGCCGCTGCCCGCGGGGACGAAGTTTTCGCTGTTTTCCCAATCGGTCGTCGATCCCGTGCTGACAGGAACCGGCTCCGCCTTTATGTCGACGGGCGAAGCGACAAGCCTTTACGGCGCGCTGACGGATACGTTCGGAGAAGGCAGCGTCAATACCGATCTCTGGAAGTTTTATATGACGTCGGGCTACAAGCGCCAGAACGCAAAGCTGTCCGGCGGAAGCCCCGATCAGTACCGAATCAATGAGGTGCCGTGGGAGAAGTATACCGACGCTTTGAAAGAGACGTTTGCCGAATACGGCGACGTCGCGCTGGTTCTGCTGTCCCGTTCCTCCGGCGAAGGCGCCGACCTGCCGAGCGGGCTGGATGCGCTGAAGCCCTATATGACCGACGGCGACTATCTGCGGCTTTGCAAGGAGGAGGTTGAACTGCTTGAAAACCTTGCCGTGCTGAAGGAAAACGGTACGTTCAGAAGGATCGTCGTGCTGCTGAACTCGTCCTCGACGCTTCAACTCGATTTCCTGGATGATTACGGCATCGATGCTGTACTGTGGGTGGGCAATTTCGGCTTGAACGGCATTCCCGCCGTCGCAGACATCCTAGCCGGAAAGGTCAACCCGTCCGGACGCATCGTCGATACGTTCCTGAAGGACAATCACGCCTCGCCTGCGATGGCGAACTACGATGCGTTCCCCTATACGAATGCGGACGAGCTCGGACTTGAATTCGCGCAGAACAACAATGCGGCAGGCATCGAAAAATGCAACCGAAACTATGTCGTCTATCAGGAAGGCATCTATGTCGGTTACCGCTATTTTGAAACCCGCTATGAGGATTTCGTGCTCGGACAGGGCAACGCCGGAGAATACGACTATTCCGCTGAGGTGGCGTTCCCGTTCGGCAGCGGCTTGAGCTATTCGACATTTGCATATGAAAACTTTTCGATCACGGATAGGGGCGACACGATCGAAGCGACGGTGGATGTCAAAAACACCTCCGCGCTCGACGGCCTGCACACAGTACAGATCTATTTCCAGAGCCCCTACACCGACTATGACCGGGCAAACGGCATTGAGAAGTCCGCGGTTGAGCTGTGCGGCTTTGACAAGAAAGAGATCAGAGCCGGTGCAACGGAACGCTATACGATCTCGATCAGAAAGGACGATCTGACCTCCTATGATGCGAACAACGCGCGCACCTATATCCTGGATGCGGGGACGTATTATTTCACGGTCGGCACCGACGCGCACAACGCGGTGAACAACATCCTTGCGGCAAAGGGCGCCGACCCCTCGCGCATGAACGGTACCGGCGATGCGTCGCTGACGGCGGCATGGACGGCGGACGCGCTCGATACAACGACGTATGCCGTTTCACCCTATACGGGCAATGCGATCACCAACCGGTTCGACGATGCCGATCTGAACAAATATGCCGGTGCAGAGGGGCAGACGGTCACCTATCTGTCACGTTCGGACTGGCTCGGAACATATCCGACCACGCAGTCGCTGTACGTGACCGACGCCATGTGGGCGGACGGACTGACGCATGAAGAAAGCGGCAGAGCGGCGATTGCCGAGAAGATGAAAGCGGCATATTATGCGGATGCCGCGGTTCCGACCTTCGGGGCGGAGGGCGAGCTGAATGCGATCGACTTTGTTGAGGTCGCATATGAAGACCCGTCCTGGGATGCGCTCGTGTCTGAACTCTCCTATGACGAATTGATCGATATGATCTATAACGGTGCATACAATACCCACGCGCTTCCGGAAATCAACCTGCCCGCTACGACGGCAAGCGACGGACCGACGGGCTATACCAAGAGCCTGATGGGCGGCAAAAACGGCATGGCGTTTACAAGCGAGGACGTGATGGCAAGCACCCACAACCGCGCGCTGATCACCGAGGTCGGCAAATGTATCGGCGAGGATATGATGCATGCAAATACCAGCACGAACGCCTCCCGCGTCGCAATGATCTATGCGCCGGGCGCAAACACGCATCGGACGCAGTATCTCGGGCGGCACAACGAGTATTTCTCCGAGGACGGATGGCTTTCCGGTGAGATCTGTGCAGCCGAAGTTCGAGGCATCCGCGATCGCGGCGCGCTGGCATACGTCAAGCATTTTGCGCTGAACGATCAGGAGGAAGGACGCTACGGCATCTCGGTCTGGGCGAACGAGCAAAGCATCCGTGAAATCTATCTGGAAGCGTTCGAAGGTGCGATCCGCGGCGGCGCTATGAATGTGATGTCGAGCTTCAACCGCATCGGCGTCGTTTGGTCAGGCAGCCATCACGGTCTGATGACCGACGTTCTGCGCGGCGAATGGGGAATGCAGGGTGCGGCTGTAACCGACATGGCAATGAATGCAAAATGGATGGATTATCGCCTCGGTCTGCTGGCCGGACAGGATATCTGGTGCGGACAGAAGGGCAGCATGGGCACACTTGACGGCAGCGCAAACGATCCCGCACTCGCAACTGCGGTGCATCGGTCGGCAAAGAATATCATCTATTCGGTCACAAGAACGAACGCCATGAACATCGGCAACGCAACCGTCATTTCGGTGATGCCGACATGGAAGATTGCGCTGCGCATTGCGTGCGGCGTTTCTGCGGGGCTGACGGTACTCTTTGCGGTTCTGTTCCTTTTGAAAAAGAAGAAAGCATCTGTGAAATAAGGAGGAAACGGGCATGAAACATGCAAAGCGGTGGCTTGGACTGGCGGCGGCGCTGATGCTGCTTTTCAGTACGGCGGTCAGTCTGACAAGCGCAGCGTTCTACTATTCGGGCTATGTCAACAGCTTTCTCGGTCTCAGCGGTGAAACGATCGCCGTGGAGGACGACACGAATTACTATCCCTCGATGCTCGGCGAGCTGAATGCCGAGCACAGCGATCAACTGATCGCGCTTGAAAAGGAGCACAGCATCCGCGCCATGCACGAGGGGACGGTCTTGCTGCGCAACGAAAACGGCGCTTTGCCGCTTACGTCCGAACAGCGCCGCATCACGGTATTCGGCAACAACGCCGCCGATCCGGTCTACCGCACCAACGCGGGCAACGCGTCGTTCGACGCCTCTGTCGGCGGCACGCTGTACGAAGCGCTGGAGGCAGCAGGATTTTCGATCAATCCGACGCTGCGGGAAGCATACGAAACAAGCGGCGTGCGACGCGTCAGCACTGCGACGCGCGGTACTTCTTCCATCGGCGAGGTTCCCGTATCGTTCTATACCGATGCAATGAAAGCAAGCTTTTCCGACTATTCCGACGCGGCGCTCGTACTGCTCACGCGGTATGCGGGCGAGGGCATCGATCTGGACACCTGCGATGCGGACGGGCTGCCGATGCTTGCGTTGCATCCGCAGGAAGCGGACCTGCTGAAAATGATCCGCGAAAGCGGCGCGTTTTCCAAGGTCATCGTGCTGATCAACAGTCCGTTCGCAATGGATGTGCAATGGATCGAGGACACCGAATACGGCGTTGACGCGTGTCTCGTATTCGGCGCGGCAGGCAATTACGGCTTCATCGGACTTGTGGATCTTCTGATCGGCAGCGCGGACCCTTCGGGACATCTGCCGGACACATGGGCGGCGAGCAGCCTTTCGAGCCCCGCAATGCAGAATTTCGGCGATTATCGGTTTGCCAACGTCGAAAAGCTGTACGGGGACCGGTATCTGGTCTATGCCGAGGACATCTATGTGGGCTATCGCTATTATGAAACGCGCTACGCCGACGAAGTGCAGGGACTGCACAACGCCGACAGCGCAGCAGGCGCATTCATGGGCGAGACATGGCGCTATGCAGACGAGACAGCATATCCGTTCGGCTACGGACTCTGCTATGCGTCCTTTACGCAGCAGGTCGAATCGCTGGTGTGGGATCATGACGCGCACACGGTGACCGCTGTCGTCCGCGTGACCAACGACGGCGGCTTTGCAGGCAAGTCGAAGAGCCTTGTGCAGCTGTACGCGCAGGCGCCGTGGAGCGAAGAAACGGTCGAAAAGAGCGCCGTACAGTTGATCGGCTTCCAAAAGACCTCCGAGCTCGCCGCAGGGGAAAGCGAGACCGTCACGGTCTCGGTTTCGGACTACTTCTTTGCCTCCTACGATTCCGATGCCGCAAACGGCGCCGATCCTGCCCTCTCGGGCTGTTATGTTCTGGACGCCGGCACGTACGGATTTGCGATCGGCAGCGACGCGCACGACGCGCTGAACAACATTCTTGCGGCGAAGGGCGTTTCGGGACTGTATGACGAAAAAGGCGATCCCGTTCCCGGCGACGCGGCAAAGGCGGCGCTGCTGACGCTCGATACCGCCGACAATACGACATGGGCGACGAACCCCACGACCGGCGAGATCGTTTCGAATCAGCTGGAGGATGCGGATCTGAATGCGCATCAGCCCGGTTCGGTGACCTATCTGACGCGTGCGGACTGGAACACGTTCCCCACGGCGGTCGAGGGCCTTGAAGCGACCGACGCAATGAAGGAGCTGCTGATCGGCGCGACCTATGAAAAGACTGCAGACACGCCCGATACAGGCGATCTGCCGTTCGGCAAGGATGCGGGGCTGACGCTTCTTGACATGAAGGACGTGCCCTACGACGACCCGCAATGGGAGACATTCATCGATCAGCTGACGATCAATCAGCTTGCAACGATCTGCGGCGATAACCGCGGCAACGTGGCGATCCCGGAGGTCGGCAAGCCCGCAAACGCATCGACCAACGGACCGAGCGGCATTCAGGGCGCTTATTCGAGAGGGAACGGCAAACCCTGTACGCTCTACGTGGACGAACCGACGCAGGCGGCGACGTTCAATCTTGATCTAGCGCGCGAGCGCGGCGCATATATGGCGGAGGACGCCATGTATGCGGGCGTAACGATGGTCTTCGGTCCGGGCGCGAATCTGCATCGGACGGCATATCTCGGACGCAACAGCGAATACTTCTCTGAGGACGGTCTGCTGTCGTATCTGATGTGCCGCGCCAACGCCGAGACGATGACGGAAAAGGGCGTGATCACGGGCTTCAAGCACTTCTGCATGAACGATCAGGAGGTCAACCGCCACGGCGTTGCGACGTTCGCAACCGAACAGACCTGCCGCGAACTGTATTTCAAGGCATTCGAAGGCGCGCTGACCGACGGCGGCGGTCTCGGCGTAATGACAAGCTACAATCGCATCGGTTTGACGGCGTCGCCCGCGCATCGCGGGGCGCAGATCGAGATTCTTCGCAGAGAATGGGGCTTTCGGGGCATCAACATCACCGACAGCTCCAAGGATGCGGCGTCCTATGTGCTGACGGCGGAATGCATCACGAGCGGCACCGATCTGTTCCTTTCCGATACGGGCAGAACCTCGGAACTTTCCGGACTTGCGATCCGGCAGCGCGACGGCAATATCCTGAATTGGATGAAAACGGCGAACCGGCATTTCTACTTTGCGCATTCCCGTTCGATTCTGATCAACGGACTTGCGCATGAGACGGTCATTCATGAAACGGTCTATTGGTGGCAGCCGACGCTGATCGGCATCTGTGTCGCGCTCGGCGTACTGACGCTTGCGACGCTTGGCATGTATATCTGGAAAAACCTGCGGAAGAAGGAGGACAAGTAAATGAAACCGCTGAACAAAGGAAGGATCCTTCTCCTTGCGGCTGCGGCGATCGCACTGATCGGCTGCATCCTGTATCCGGTGCTTGACGGCGCGGATCGCACGTTCTCCCTTTTGGGACTTCTCCTTGCGGCTGCAGGCGCGGCGTCTACGCTGCTTGCGCTGCTTTCGGATCTCGGCTTTGCGCCGATTCTGCCTACCGCGCTGTATGCTGCTGCCTTCGGCGTCGTGCTGCGCGTTGCGATCCCGAGTCTTTCCGACGTGTGGAATCATGTCAACTTCATCGGCGGCAACGCCGCGCTCGGCATGACGTTTGCCGGGGTATACCTGCTTGCCGCGCTGCTCGGGGTGATCGCGTGCTTTGTCGGAACGCCCGGGGAGAAAACAAAATGAGACGGCGTATTACCGCGCTGCTGACGGCGCTGATTCTGTTGCTTCCGTTTTGCACGTATGCCGAGAACGCGTATTCCGTTTCGGATATCCAATCGGGCGATCTTGTGTACTTCGGCACGGCGGATGAAGCGATCGGTTTTTCCGGCGCGTGGCGCGTTCTGGACGCGGAACAGACGAACACGGGAGAAGCCGGATTGTTTCTTCTGTCCGAAACGCTGATCGGAAAGGACAAACGCCACGGTTTATATTTCCGCGATGAAAAGAAACCGACGACGAATACGTATACAGGTAGCGACGCCAAGGCGTGGTGCGCGGATTTCTTTGATACGCATTTTTCCGAAGCGGAGCAGGCTGCGATCCTGCCGACCTATAAATCCGACGATCCGATCGAGATCCCGTCCACACTGTTTTCCGACGTCGGAGACCATCCGGCAATCGTCCGATTCGACGGCGAGGAGAATATCCTGAACGGCGATCGGGTGTTTCTGCTTTCCGCCGAAGAGGCGTCAAGCGCAAAGTACGGGCTGGACACCGACGAATCGCGGATTGCGAGCTTCTTCGGCACCGCCGCCAACTGGTGGCTGCGCTCTCCGCACGATCCGAGTTTTCCGATCGACGTCGGGCTGGTGTTTTACAACGGCTGGCTCATGGATTTCTTTGAGAATTGGGACAACGCATTCTTCACCGCGCCGATCTGCATGCGCCCTGCGCTCAATCTCGACGCCGAAAGGATCGTTTCCGTAACGCGTCTCGGCGACGGAGAATGGCAGTTGACCTTTGCGGGCGAAACGGTGCAGCGCAGCTTTTCGGCGGGCGTTCGAACCGAAATCAGACAGCCCTTTCTGGCAAATGCTCTGCTCTGGATCGCGCTCGGCGTCGTGCTCTTTCTGAACGGTGCAATCGTACTGTGCATCGTTTTGATCGTTCGGCGCGCGCGAAAAGCGTCCCGAAAACGGCGGCAAGCGGAGTTTACGCGGTAAAACCGGAAGGTTACGCGGAATCGGTTGAAAGACAGAGCGAATCCCGGTAGAATCAAATCAGATAAAACGAAAACCGTATTGCAGGAAACTATGATCGTTAAAGCCGTACAACAACTGATGCTCGGAAAACTCCTCAAAAACGAGGAGCAGGCGGCGGGACTTCTGCGATCCGTTCACTTCTCCGGATATGACGGAATCGAACTGAACGGATATATGATCCGACCGACGTCTCCGATCGTACGCGCACTGACGGCGGCAGCGGGAATGCCTGCGGGACGCGGCGGCGCGTTTGACTGGCCGGAACTGACCCGCAAGGCCGGGATGAAGGTCGTCAGCCTGCATACGGATCTCGGTTCCCTGCAAAAGTCGTTCGACGAAACGGTGCAGACGGCAAAATCGCTTGCAACCGACAAGATCGTCATCACCGGCATGTATCGGTTCGACTACACGGATGCGGCAGCGCTCAAGGGGCTGTGCGCCGATCTGAACCGCATGGGCGAAGCGCTCCGGGCCGAAGGGCTGGCGCTTCTGTACCACAATCACAACGTCGAGCTGTGCCGCCAGAAAGACAGCGGCGAGCGCGCGTATGACGTGCTGATCCGGCAGACCGATCCGGATGTTGTGGGTTTTGAATTTGACAGCTATTGGTTCATCGACGGCGGCGCAGACGCTGTCGCGTGGATGGAAAAGCTCGGGAAGCGAATGCGTCTCTGGCATATCAACGATCGCGGAACGCGATTCCGCAAAACGCCGCTCACGCCGATCGTCAAGGCGGATTCAATGGAGCTCGGCTACGGCAGCATTGCGCTGGACCGGCTGACGGCTGCGGCAAAAGCAAACGGAATCGACGCCGTCGTGCTCGAAACGCACCGCAACCACATTGACGGCGATCCGCTCAAGAGCATACAGCGCTCCGCGGCATACCTAAACAGCAACTTCTGAAGAACAGCTTCTTCATATTCCCTCCTCTCCGAAAAGCCGCCGGTTCCCCGGCGGTTTTTCGGTTGCCCCGCGGTTTCGATTTGCATTATTCCGTACAGCACGATCTGTGATACGTCCGAATCGCTTGTCCTTCCTACCGCGATCTGCACGGTGCGACCGACAATGCCTTCGCGCCGATCGGAACGAGCTCGCCGGAAACGATGGAGCTGCTGATCGAAACATCCGTTTCATGAAACAGTTCCGGGGCGAAATCACGAAGTAAAAAAGGCTGCGCTGAAAAAGTAAGAGGTTATGCGGTCTCAGTTGAACGGAGATCGCATTTCGTGTATCATTTTGTAAGAAGATTCAAAAGGAGAAGTATATGAAGAATCATTCGGAAGCTCAGAGAACGATGCGCGCAGGGCTATTGATCCTGTCGGCATTGCTGCTTCTTGCAGCCTGCACCACACCCGCCGCGACTGCACCGGAAGCGACCGAAGCGCCGGCTGCCGAAGCAACCGAAGCGCCGAAGGGCGAGCACATTCTCGACAAGCTGCAGGTCGTGTCCCGTCCGGACAAGGTGGATTACCTCGCCGGCGAAACATTCGATCCGACCGGTATTGTGATCAACGCGATCTATCAGGACGGTACCGTCGAGGAAAACGTGCCGTTTGAATGCCCGACCACCGTCATTACGGGAAAAATGAGCGCCGTGACCGTCACATGCATGGGCAGGGAACTCATGTTTTCGCTGAACGTTGTCCGGGAGGGCAACCTGCCGCAGTATTCCGTGGAACAGACGCCGGAGGTCGAAAACAGTCCGGTCAAGGGACAGACGTTCTTCTGGATCGGCTCGTCGGTCACGTTCGGTGTCGATTCCGAGCAGGAAAGCATGGCGGACTTCTTCTGCAAGAAGTACGGCGCAGTCATGATCAAAGAGGCTGTTTCCGGCACGACGCTTGCGACGTATAAACAGAACAGCTACGTTGAACGGCTGGACAAGTACATCGAAGACAATCCCGATACGCACGTCGATGCGTTCATCTGCCAGCTGTCCACGAACGACACATACTTTGTCGGAAGCAAGCTCGGACAGAAAATGCCGGACTTTATCACGGATGCAGAATACTTTGACGTCGGTACGACCTGCGGTGCGATCGAGTACATCATTGCCCGCGCATCGAAGACGTGGGACTGCCCGATCTACTTCTATACGAACCCGTCTGTTTACGACAAGCCCGAGTATAAGCTGATGGTGGACGCGCTCTACGACATTGCCGAAAAGTGGGACATCACGATCATCGACATGTACCGTGACGAAGCGTTCAATGATATCACCGAAGCTCAGTTGACGCTCTACATGACGGACACGATCCATGCGACCAAGGCGGGCTACCGCGAATGGTGGCTGCCGAAGTTCGAAGAAGCCCTGCTGCCGTAATAACCGGCGTTTTCAGATGCTTGTAACAGGATGAGCCGAAACGGATTACCGTTCCGGCTCGTCTCTGTGTGTACGCTGCCGTTGCTGTTCCTTTATCGGATGCTTGCGCTCGTATTCACGCTGCAGCTCCGTTCTCAAAAGATTCAACAGCCGCGGCGCGTCCTTGCGAATGCGTTTGACGCGCTTGGCACGGTTTCGCAGCGCCGTGATTTCTTTGGTGATTGCCGCGCGCTGTTCCTTGTTCTCTGCAAGGACGGTCGGATCGGTCTCGTGACGGATCTGATTGCGCACCTTGCCGCGTTTGGTCTCCAATGCGGCAATCTGCGCTTCCGTTTCCTCAATATCCCTGTCCAGATCGTCCGGCGTGTGCAGCTTGTTCTCCTTCAGAAACCGATGATCGGAACAGAACTGTGCATAGTTCTTCAACTCATGCCGCAGATCGGCGGAGAGGATCACCTCTCTGGTATAGTGGCTCGCAAGCTCGATCAGCGCGATCAAGATCGCAAAGATCGCATCGACGAGAATTGTAACCGTGTCGTTCGTGTGGTTCATTTCATACACAAGTCCGTCCAAATACTTGTCGATCTCCGAGCGCGGCTGCTTCGGCGGATGTGTCCGCTCGTATTCGTCCTGTTGGTAGAGCACATTCAAGGGTGTTCTCGCCCGCTTGCGATATTTCATTTCTACAACCGTTGAGATCAGCACGGCGCTGTCGCTGATCCGCGGTTTATGATTCTGATACCTGTACCTGAACTCCGGATCGGCTTCGTTCTGATCCCAACGCTCATAGATCACATCCTCCGGATAGCCGAGCCGATCCAGTCGAACGGCTCTTTGCCAACCGTCGGCTTTGACCGACATGCGAATGGGATCTATGGTATATCCCTTTGCCTGTAACTGATCCATAAAGGTCTGCCAGTCCTTACTGTATCTAAGACAGTATTCCACATCCTGCTTCAGCTGCTGCCGGTGCGTCGGCTGTCCGCGTTCCTCCCTCCAATGCGCTCCTCTGGATTGTCCACCATAAAATCTCGCATCCTTCAAAATGGACAGCCCTTGCTCCTTACAGATCGCGTCAGAAATCTCCCGAAGCTCGTAATGTTGCTCTATGCTGTTGCGAAACTTCTTGCCGTCCCGGAACGAAACCGAGTTTGCTACAAAATGGTTATGCAGGTTATCCGTATTCAGATGTGTGGTGACAAGGACCTGATAGTCCTTGCCCCACATCCGTTTCGCTGTCTCGATCCCGATCTTGTGACACTGCTCCGGCGTCAGTTCGTCCGCTTTGAACGACTGATACCCGTGATACGCAACGACCTTGCCGCGCTCACCGTATTTTCGCTTGACCGCCATCATCTCCTCATACGCAAACGCCGCCGAGCAGTTGACGCCGGAAACGTATTTCTTCTCGTCGGTCTTGCTGTCCTTCTCTGTGTATTGCAGTGCTTGATACAAGTCCTCGTCAAGATAATCCTTTGCCGTCGTCTTATCCGGGTTGTCGGCATAGTCAAGTACTTTCTTGAGTTTGCCCCTGACGGGCCAAAAGCCTGTGGTTGCCACACGATCACCTCCTTCCGAACAGCTTGCGCCTGGGCTTCGGTTCCGACTTTTGCGGTTCCGGTTCTTCCTTCTCGGCAGGTACGGTCGCCTTGCCGGTCAGAATGTCTTTCATCTCGGTCAGCACGGCAAACGCCGCGTCGTTGACGTCCTTTGCATACGGCGCTCGGGTCAGCCGATCCAGCTTTTCACAGCATACAAAGAAAGCGTCGGACAGAACCGCTTTCGGTTCGCCGCCCAACGCCCGTTGTCGCAGATATTCACTTTGGGTTACGCCGCACTTTTTTGCGGCGCGGTCGATTTGTTCCTTTTGTTTCTCAGTCAGTCGAACCTCGATCCGGGTTCGCGTTTTCTTGTTTTCGATAAGCATCATTCCTTTCATTTTCAATTTGCGCATTGCGCATTCCGGGGGTTAGGGGGTGTCCCCTTAAAGCAGGAAAGACGGCGTGCTGCTGTGCGTACTGCACGCCGCCTTTCGGCATTTGTCCGGACAAATGCCCTGCTTGCTAACCTCTGCGACAGAAAAAAGAGTCTGCGACAACGGGACCCGAAACCCCATCGCCGCAGACATCAATTCCTACGCAAAAACCATTTCCATTCCCGCCGCATAGGCGACAGTACAAAGCTGTGTTTCTTTCCATCATCTCCTTCCGAAAATAAAAAGAGACCTGCCTTGCAGATCTCCTTGCCAGCCCGAAAGTGGGCGCAGTATTCAAATAACGATTTCTGTGATCTGTACCCGATTCGCGATATTGTCGTAGATAAGGTACCGCGTCACGCCGCAGTGCTCCTTTGTCTTATGTCCGCATTTCTCGAAGAATGCCGCCTGATACTTGTGCGTAAAGTTCGTGTTTCCGAAGTACGCCTCAAAGTGGATGCTCGGATACAGCGCCCAGTCGGTTCCCCCCAGTTTGTTGATCTTGTAGTACGCGATCACCTCGATCGCTTCGGACAGCAGCATCCCTTTCGGAAGGATGCTCTGGATGTATGCCGCGTCTTCTTCGGAAACATCCGCGCGGAAGGAACGCAGCGGACCGAGCTCCTGTGCGTCTGCAAGCACGTCGTCAAACAGCGTCAGCCAGTCGTTTTTCGTGCTTTCCGTAAAAAGCGGGATCTGGAACTGGATCACCTTCTTCTTCCAATCCTCCGCGAACGTTTTCATGATCTGTTTCACATTCTTCCGAACGTGATCTGTCACCTGCTCCGGAGATGATTCGGCAAACGCCGCAATGTTGTTTACATGACGCACGAGCCAGCCGTTTCCCTGCTCGTCCACAAGCTCCGGAAACTCCGTATGCAGCTCCGCAAAGTTCGTATCGAACTGCCAGTCCGCTTCCTTTTCGGCAGGGATGCTGCACCATGCGCAAAGCGCGCGGCGCGCATATTCGATGTCCGGGATCTCATCCTTATATAAGTATCCCCTTGCAATGATCGCTAAAACCCGCAAAAAGCCCGCACCCTTTTTCAGCATCTGCAGCGAGATGCGGTTCAGAAACGCCGTATCTTTTGTTTTCTCGGTTTCATAGACCGGGAACGTCGTATAGCATTGAAACTCTTTTCGTTCGTCGATCATCGCTCTGTTCTCTCCAATGCGTTCTCATATACTTCAAGGTTCAGGACGTCCAGCGCGAACTTGCGCTTTTCGAGCGCGATCGCACAGCGCAGCGCGAGATTCGTATCCAACCGGCTGCGAAGACGCTCACGGCAGCGGTGCCGGATCTCCGCCTTATAATTCGATCGGTACAAAAGATCCTCGCCGTCTAGCATCGCCCTCAGATCGGCGCTGTCGTCCTCCCGGCGCAGACGCGCCTGTTTCACCCCGCGCTTCCGGTAGAAATCATCATAGTCGCAGATGATGTCCCCGAGGATGCGATACCCGCCGCAGCGGAAGTCCGTCAGAATCGACTTGAACTCGTAAAACTGCATATGCCGGAACTGCCCGAAGAGGAACAACTCCCGCTGATAGGGATCCCGAATCAAATGCCATTGCTGCTCTTTGAGCGCTGCGCGAGCATTGCGAAACTCCTCCTCGGTGCATTCGACGAACGCCGCATACAGCGATTCGATCGAAACGTCCGTCTGCGCGCGTGCAAAGAGGATTCGCCCTATATCCTTCTTTCGCGTCATGTAGTTCAGATTCATGCGCTCCGTGCGGATGCGTTTCAGCGCCGTTTCGTAATCGGCGATCAGATTACGCATATCATTCAATGCTTTTGCAGGCAATTGCTCTTTCCAGTTCGGATCGGCAGCAAACGCAAACAGCTCCTGATCCAAAGCGGGAACCGCTTTCACCTTCGGCGTATGCTTTTTCAACTGCGCGGCAAGATGGGGCAGCCGTTCGATGTTGGACGTGACCTTCTCCCAAAGGATGCTGTCGTGAAACCGCTTAATCTTCCATCCTTTCCGGTTCTTCCCTCGCTTACCTTCGACAAGGTCCTTGTAGTCGAGGAACAGGCTCCTTTCCACGTCTTCGGCTCTGAGATACTGCGAGATGTCCGGTCGGACGCCGTTCTTTGCAGCGTCGATCTCAAGCCCGGTCAAGATCGCCAGCAGTTCCGTTTCCTCCCGGTATTTTTCGCGTTCCGCTTCCGGCAGCGATTCGTCATAGGCAACGACGGCACGGTTGAACGCGGCATTGCAGATCTGTCCGACGCGCGAAGCAAAGGTATCGCGCACCGTTTCAAACCGCGCATGCCAGTCGTTTGCGTCCGATTCCTTTGCGGAAACCGACGGGATCTTCAAAAGCGGCAGGTTGCGGGAGTAATCGGACGCAAGGTAATCCAATTCCGTATAATGCCGCCGGACGCAGGCATTGATCAGAGGATCGGAAATGACTTTTACGATGTCGCCGTCATAATCCGCGCCGCCGAGCCGTTCCGGGATCAGACTTTTCGCATTGACCATGACCACATACGTCAAATGCGACAGATATTTTCTGCGCAGGATTCCTTCCTTCGGAAGCAGGTCAATGATGACTTCCTCGTTACGCGCGATATGCGGATTTCTCAGGATCGTGACCTGGCCCGCCGACGCGTTTGCAAAACCCGGCGCGTAGGCAACGGTTCCGGGCAAACATTCCTTTGAGAGCCGGTGCACGGCTTTCAAAGACGCTTTTCTGTGATCTGCAGTCAGATGCGCGAGATACAGCAAAAACCGCATCAGGTCGCCGGACAGATACCGATTTTCGCCGCGAATCAGCAGATGCCCCTGTGCAAAGTCACGGTACACTCTCTCCGCGCGCTTTTTCAGTTCGTCCGTATAGACCGGTTCGTTGATAAACAGCGGATTCTTTTGAAGCAGCAGCGCTTTCTGCGCTTCGGTGCTGAGCGGATTGATTTCCGGATTGTCCAGTACGGACGTGAAGTATTCCTTCCGCGATTTCGGATCCGCGGCAAGGCGGTAATACTCCGATTCGCTTTCCTTTGTCAGCCAGTTCCGTGGGTCTTCATTCGGATCATGATCCCAACCTTCCGGCAGATCCGTCGGACGAAACTCATCCTGCGTCATGGAGACCGTTGCCAGGAACTGATAGTTCATATCCACCTGCGTCGGTACTTTCACGGTATTGAACTGCGAGATATACAGCGAATGCCCGAACTGCTCGCAGCGGTTCAGGTATTCCTCCCATGTAAGTCCGTTGTCCGTCATCCAGCCGAACGCTTTGAACATGCTCTTTGTAAGGATCATATCCACTTCGCTGACAGGATGGCGGTTTCCCCATGTGTCGATCAGATAGGGGACGTCCAGTTCCTTGAACAGCGAATGGAAATCCACCTCATGCAGAACGCCCTTGATATACGGCATGCGAATCTGGAAGGAGGAATGGATGTGCCGGACCCCGCAGCTGTTGTCGACAAACGCCGCAAACTCCCTGCTGATTAAGCCCTCGCCGTCGAACTCCTTGACCGTCAGCTCCCCGACGGTTTCCATGCGCCGATAGGTTCGCGTCGCACCGTCGCCGCCGGCATCCTCTACTGTGATCATGGGAACATCCCTCTGCGTCGATTCAAAATCGTCCACGACGATCATGCGATTCGGATCGAAAACCGTGCTCACGCGATACCCGTCCGTGAACATAAGACCGTTGTAGGCGTATACCTTGCTCAATACGCATTGGTCGAAACGCATACCGAGCGTGATGCGTTCTTTCAGCTTTTCATATATGTACTCGGATACAAATGTCAGCCGCGATACGCGGCTCATGCTTGCCGATCGTTCAAACGCATAGTAGCGCCATTTGGAATACGGGAACACCAACTCGATCCCCTCCGGACGGAACATGGCTTCCGCCCGCTTTTGCAGTTCCGCGATTCTTCCGACCGGCGCGCGGTCAAAGATGCCGGCGAAGTCCACATACACGATATGCCACTCCATCTGCCGCAGTCCGAGGATGATCTGCGGAAAGTCGGGTTCTTTGAAAATGTGCTCGATCTGATCGAACAAGGCGCACTGCGGCTGTTCGGTCTTCCGGACGTTTTCGTTGTGGACCGCTTTCTCGACGTCGAAAAGGATGCGGTAGGTGCCGTCGTCTCTTTGCTTTGCGTTCGCTAAAATCGTCTCTGCCGATATCTGCCAGATCTCATACGTTCTCTTAATCATGGTTCCGTCTCCCTTTACGACAGTTTACCACAATTCGTATTCTCCTGAGATGAACAATCTGTAAACGAATACTGCGCCCACTTTTTCAAATGAACAGGAAAGGAGGAAATAACAGCACCGGGAAGAAGCGCCGCTGCGGGTTCGAAAAATTCATTTCAAGGAGGAACTTAATGACCAAACTGACCAGTATCGGCGATCTGCCGATCACCCTCTCTGTAGAGGACGTTGCCTCCTACCTCGGGATTTCCCGGGTAGGAGCTTATAACCTATGCCACTCGAAGGGCTTTCCGTCCATGCGGATCGGAAAGCGCATCCTGATCCCGCGGGATCATTTCTTCGCGTGGCTCGACAAACGGCAAAAGGAGGCGATCGAATGAAAGACACACAAAGCCGCACGCCGATCCAGCGCCTTGCCGTAGACACGCTGCAGCCGTTCAAGAACCATCCGTTCCGTATGTATTCCGAAGAGAAGCTCTTAGAGCTTTCGGAGAGCATACGGGAGAACGGCGTTATTTCCCCGATCCTTGTCCGTCCGCTTACGTCCGGCGGATATGAGATCGTATCCGGTCACAACCGCGTGGAAGCGTGCAAGCTCGCGGGAATCGAAACGATCCCGGCGATCGTGCGCGAAATGGACGACGACACTGCGATCCTCGTCATGATCGACGCCAATCAACAGCGCGAAAGCGTCCTGCCGAGCGAAAAGGCGTTCGCCTACAGAATGCGCTTGGACGCCATGAAACGGCAGGGAAAGCGGGCCGCTTCGGTCAGTACCCAAGTTGGGTACAAGTCCGGAGAGAAGTCCGCGGACCGTCTTGCGCGGGATGTCGGAGAGAGCCGCAACCAGATTCAGCGCTATATCCGGCTGACGTACTTAATTCCGGAATTGCGCGATATGGTCGACAGCGGAAAGCTTGCGATGAATCCCGCTGTCGAGCTGTCTTACCTTCCGACGATGGAACAGACCTATGTGCTGGCGGCGATCCAGTCCGAACAAAGCTCACCGACGCTTGCACAGGCGAAAGAAATGAAGGAAGCATGCTCCGGCGGCTCTTTCACATTCGACACCCCGCTTGAGATTATGATCGCCGGGAAAGGCAAACGCAAGGAAGTCCTGACGCTTCCGATGGATCGCTTTGCCGGATTCTTCCCGCCGGACAGCACGCCGCGGGAGATCGAGGAAGCGCTGTTCCGGATATTGACGGACTATCAACGCCGACAGGAGCGGAAACGCTCGCGGGAGATGGAACGGTGACGCGCGAGGAGGGACATGATATGGACGATGAAATCATCTGCATCTATTTCTCCGACGAACCGTACGTGGACGCAACGATCACGAAGGAGGAGCTTCTCGCCGCGCTGAAAAAACAGCGCGGCGAGACTTCCTTGTCTTCCGAAGCGAAACGTACTATTCGTTAAACTGACCGAAAATCGAAAGGAGAAATTATTATGGAACTGACGTACACAAAAACAGGTAATTATCTGATCCCGAACCTTGTCATGGACCCGCAACCGGAAGGCGAGATCGGCGTATGGGGCTGGCGGCGGAAGATGTATCTGAAAGAACACAAGAAAGGCACCTACAACGCCATGCTGATGAACGGCACACTGACGCAGCATCTGATCGACACGAACGAAGCCGCGCTTGACATGATGGACACGCTTGTCAAACAGATGGCGAAAGTCGAAGGCGTAACGGAAGACCTCAAGCGCCGCGATCAGATGGCATGGGTCGGTGCCATGAACAACATTTGCGCCCGCGCCGACGAGATCGTCCGCGCCGAGCTGATCGAGGTGTAACATGGTTACAAAACGAAACGATAAACGCTATACCGCGACGCTGGCGGTCGGGCGAAATGCCGACGGATCTTTGAAACGGAAATACTTTTACGGGAAAACGAAGAAGGAGGTCGATTTGAAGGTTGCAAAAGCCAAGCTCGAACTGGAAAACGGCATGTTTACCCTGGACGATGGCGTGACCTTCATTGATATTGCGCACCGCTGGGTAGACGTCGCGCATCCGGACATCATGCCGCATACGCGGCGCACCTATCACACGATGATCGACAAGCATTTGAAATCGCTGCATCACATTGAGCTGAAAAAGTTGAAGCCGCTGCATCTGCAATCCGTCTTGAAGGAAATGTACGACAATGGGCTTTCCGACAATATGATGCGCGACGCCAAGATCATTGCGTCAGCCATTCTGAACTTCGCTATGGACAACGATCTGCTGTTCCGGAACGTGTTTGCGCGTGTTTCCGTTCCGAAACGCGGCAAAGCCGAGCGCATGCCGATCACCGAGGAACAAAAGGATCTGATCCTTCGCACATGGAGAGGACACAGAATGGGCGTTGCCGTTCTGGTCATGCTGTATTGCGGACTGCGCCGCGGAGAGATTGTCGCGCTGACCTGGAACGACGTGGACTTTGACGCCATGACGATTTCCGTTACCAAAGCGGCGACCTTTGGGCAGAACCAGCCCAAGATCAAGCGGCCGAAGACTGCCGCGGGCAATCGGATCGTGCCGTTTCCCGCACAGCTTCTGCCGATCTTCAAGGAAGCGAAGCAGAATAAATCCTTATACGTTTGCCCGGCGGCGGACGGCAGCATGATGACCAATACGGCGTGGACGACCTCATGGAATTCGTATATGCATTATCTGAACATTCAGGCAGGCGGACGTGACGCCAGCCGCAGCAATCCGAAGGTCGTTGCAATCGACCGATTTACGGCGCACCAGCTTCGTCACACTTACGCGACCATGCTTTATGATGCCGGGGTGGATGTGAAAACAGCGCAGGATTTTCTCGGTCATGCCGATCCATCCGTGACCATGAACATCTACACGCATCTCTCTTCACAGAAAAAGGAATCCGCAATCCATGCCCTGCAGCAGCATTTCTCGGAAACAATTCCGGAAGCACTTTGAAAAAAACACAAAAACCAATTCGCAAACAGCCGGTAAAACCATCTTTTTACCGGCTGTTTTTTGCAAAAATTCTCAGATAAAACCTTCCGTGAAAACCGGGTCTGTTGTCAATTTGTTGTCAAAATGTTGTCAAAACCCGAAATGAGCACAAATTTTGGAGAAATGAGCACAAGCAAGGTGCGAAAAAAGCCCGATTTCTCGGGCTTTCTGAGTGGTAGCGGCGATCCGATTCGAACGGATGACAGGTCGGGTATGAACCGACTACTCTGGCCAACTGAGTTACACCGCCATTGGTACGGTTATTATAGCGGATGATTT